>ERZ773003.4-NODE-4-length-244723-cov-6.042200_pt1 | contig 244723 bp, 236 predicted proteins | sample MGYA00580668_ERZ773003 | MGnify/ENA primary metagenome ERZ773003 (study PRJEB29015, sample SAMEA2738002) | human oral metagenome | biome: human oral; feature: human-associated habitat; material: dental | place: China | collected 2126 ...
ACAACGATGGAGTCAGTATGTTGCCGACGGTCACGGCGGTAATATAGAGCTAAAGAAGTTACAATTTGAACATATCCAGAAGCATTTTCAATATTCTATTCTCGAAAATTATAACGGGAGAGTTGATGATGATATTGTTCGGAAACGAGAAAAATGGTGGAAGGAAGTTTTGCAAAGCCGTGATTATGGATATAACGCCAATTAAACTTTATCCCTCCTACTTTTTGTAAATATAGCTGATGGCATGGGCGGTTCTTATAAATTAATAGGGTACGGGAATTAGGTCTTCATATCATAATTTTTGTATTTTTTAGCTTGCGGATAAGATAAAAGAAGAGGCGACAGTTATGACACAAGATGAACGGTTGGATTTTTTAATAGAGGCTTTTAAGGCTGAGTTCAAGGAATATAAAAAGCTCTGTGTACCTGCAGACAGGGGCGGAAGACAGCAGTTTTTGCGAGCTCTCATGAATGTCCGCATGCCCGGGCCCATGAGTACCGAAGTATTGGCTGTCCAAGATGCGTACTTGCGTGAGCGGGCTGAGGAGAAGGGAGTTGTTCGTCTTGACAATATTCCCGTCATTTGTGAGAGTCTGTCCGTTTGGCAAGGTGATATTACGCGACTCGCCGTCGATGCTATTGTCAATGCGGCTAATTCGTCTATGCTCGGGTGCTTTGTGCCGGGCCATAATTGTATTGACAACTGCATTCAAACTTATGCAGGGGTTCAAATGCGGGCAGAATGTGACAGGCAAATGAAGTTATTAAAGCGAGAATACGGGCAGAGCTATGTACAGCCTACGGCTATTCCCCTGCTGACGGACGGGTATAATTTACCGGCTAAGAAGGTTGTTCATATTGTCGGGCCTGTCGTAACGGGGCCTCTTACACAGAAGCATAGAACGGAGCTTGCCGATTGTTATACGAACACTCTGGATTTATGTATGCGTGAAGGTCTTAAAAGTCTTGCCTTTTGCTGTATTTCTACAGGCGTGTTTCATTTTCCTAACGAGGAGGCGGCAGAGATTGCCGTGAATACCGTCAAAGGGTGGCAGAAAACGCATGGGAATGCTATGGAACGCATTATTTTTAATGTGTTTAAGGATGAAGATAAAAAGTGTTATGAAACCCTCATGCGGTAAAGATTGCTATATAAAAATATGTACTTTGATGACTTAGAGGAAGTGGCAAAGCGTTGTAGGTAGTTCAGTAACATGCTTTTCCGTTTCTTACGGATAACTACATGAACCGATGTTCAGTCAGACTTAAATTTGATATATTTAAAGGCGAGATAGAATCCGTATCTTTCAGATTAAGAGGTAAAGCAGGTGACGGCATGGAAGGAAACTTTGAAGACGGGATGATCCGGAAAATAGAGATAGATACGAGTCTTCCTTACGGAGAGGCTTTGGGTGAAGGGTGTGAATTTCGTCAGCAATTGACGATAGGCTTGGACGGAACGGCACATATACAGCGGTGCGGGTACGTGGGTAATAATAAGGTATTTTTAGAAGACCGGACCTTTACGATGCTCGGTGACGATGCGGAATCTCTGTTTTCTTCTTTTGAAGAGTGCGAGTTTCCCGAAGCGGAATATCCTTTGGATATCAGTGGGGGTATTTACGATGTTAAATTGACTGATACGGACGGCAGTGAATCTCGTTATATCGGACGACTGGGAACGGATTTGTTCAGCGACGACAAAAGTTTATCCGATTGTGTTCGTGAAAAAACGGGAATTTCCAATTTATGGGTTTTTGACGGAAACCGTGATTGTATTACGTATTTAAAGATAGAATATGAACGGACGACGACCGTCTGTATTACGGATATTGATATAGAGCCGCTAAAGTGGACGTATAATGAAGTCTTGACGGTGGATTATGAGACGCAGACTGTAGAAATTTCCCGTAAAATTGCGGATGGTTGTCGCGTGACGAACAGTTATTACGTCGAAGACGGCGTGCGTCGGTTGCTGAAGAGTCTCGATGCGGACGGATTCGATAAGATTGAAGGAAATCCGTCGGATGCCATAGATAATCCTTTGGACCGTCGTCTCTATACGGTAACGCTCATGACGAAGAGACGGGATATGCAGGTAATTGCCGGTTCGTATGATAAGCGCAGCCTGCCCGCCATGTGGCCCGATTTGATGAACAAAATCTATTCTTTTATTTCCGCCTACGGAATAGGCGAGCTATTTGATCGCCATACATATGCCAAGGCGAAGCGCTTGGCTACGGACTTTATTTATTGTCAGGTCACTTTTTCACGCAGCAGTTATACGTACAGCTATATTGCCGATGAAGACATTTATAGAGAAGGCGATTTGGTCGTCGTTCCCGTAGGTCCGAGTAATGACGAACGGGTTGTGCGCATTGAACGCATCGACTATTATTCGGCCGATGAGGTGCCTTATCCCGTAGAAAAGACGAAGCATATTATCAGAAAGTATGAAGAATCGAATTAAGTATGAAATTAACGCACTTGCTTTTTATGAGGGTGAGTGCGTTTGTAGTATAATAACAGTTGAAAGCGAAATGGTTATTGAAGTTTTGTCGTGAGAAAGGATGAGGCTCATGAATGATGTAATAAAGGTATTAAAAGAACGACGCAGTGTGCGTAAGTTTAAAGGAGATATGCCGCCGCAGGACTTGGTTGATGAAGTTATTGAAGCGGGTCTTTATGCGCCTAGCGGTAAAGGGCAGCAGTCGGCTATTATTATTGCCGTGACGAATAAGGATGTGCGTGAACGGTTACGCAAGGACAATGTGAAAATCGGCGGTTGGCAAGATGATTTCGATCCTTTTTACGGGGCTCCCGTTATTCTAATCGTTTTAGGTAAAAAAGATTGGCCGACTCATGTGTATGACGGCAGTCTGGTCATGGGAAATTTGATGAATGCCGCTCAGGCCGTAGGGCTTGGCAGCATTTGGATTCATCGGGCCAAGGAAGAGTTTGAAATGCCTGAATACAAACAACTGTTGCTTGATTTGGGCATAGACGGAGAATGGGAAGGTATCGGTCACTGTGCTTTGGGATATGCGGACGGACCCGTAGCGGAAGCGGCTCCTCGCAAGGATAGTCGTGTGTATCGCGTAGAATAGGAGGTCTGTTGTGGAGACGGAACTTACAGGTAAACAGGCCCCGATTATGCCTGAGGGGGTATTTATTATCGGTACGTACGATGAGAACGGCGTTCCCAATGCTATGAATGCGGCTTGGGGTTCTCAGTCGGATTACGGTGAGATTACTCTCTTTTTGGCACCTCACAAGACGACGGAAAACGTAATAAAAACCGGGGCCTTTACGGTGGCCTTCGGGACGAAAAAGACGGTTGAAATTGTCGATTATTTCGGAATTGAAACGGGGCATAAGGTCAATAAAATCGACAAGGTCGGTTGTCATGTCCATAAGAGTGACCATGTAAACGCACCGATTATAGAAGAATTTCCCTATACCTTGGAATGTACGTGTAAAAGCTATGATACCGAAACGAGAATCCTCATAGGAACTGTCGTGTCGGCTCAGGCGGATGAGTCGATTTTGACAGACGGTGTAGTGGACTATGAAAAGTTGGAACCTCTTGTTTTCGACATTGCCACGCGTACTTATCGGACTATCGGTCCCGTCGTAGCTCCGGCCTTTAAAATCGGCTTGAAGTATAAATAAAAAGTTTATATATTACGAATAAACGCCCTTACCACAAGATATATGGGAAATATAAATGAACGACCATTCTTTTTTCCGGGTAGGGGTGTTTTTGTATGCTAAGGCTCGGTTTTATGTTAGAATGAAAGCCGTATACATTATGTCATTAAGGAGCAAGGCGGGAATGAAGGGTGTCTTACCGTCTATTCGCCGTAAAAGGCGAATACCGACGTTAAACATAACACAAATAAAATATATGGCTGCGGCTCTTACGGTGTGCTTACTGTTTCATACGCTGTTTGCACCTATGGTCGATGTACCAGAATGGTTTATTGCCGTAGGCAGGCCGGCATTGCCCTTGTTTTTGTTTGCCGCGGCGGAAGGGTATGTGCATACTCGTAGCCGGCAGGCTTATTTGAAGCGACTTTTGTTGTGCAGCATTCTTATGACGGCGGCGACTTTTGCCGTCCAGGAACTCTTTCCCAATCGCTACGAATTGTCACTCATGGGAAATGCTTTCGGTACGCTGTTTATCTCTGTCTTGTACATGGTCGGTTGGGATAGACTGAATGAGGGATTGGCCTTAAAAGAAAGAAGCAAGATACGGGATGCCCTCTTTGTTTTCCTGCTTCCCGTAGCGGCTATTATGCCCCTTGCCGTTGTAGGAATCTTGGCCGATACGGATATAAATCACGCCGTACTGCAGGTATTGACCTTCCTGGCGTTATGTGTTCCCAATTTTTTTGTCATTTCTCACGGCGTTCTCTATATTCTACTGGGGCTTTTATTATACGTATTTCATGGAAAAAGAGTTGTTCAAGCGGGTATCGTCATTTTGTACGGCTTGTGGTTCCAATATATTTATGGCGGCGGCGAATGGTGTATTGCCTTGACAGCCGTTCCAGTGTGGTTGTATAACGGAGAAAGAGGCGGGGGAAGAAAATCTTTTTTCTACGCTTTTTATCCTGTATCCGTCATTGTTTTGTATATTCTTTCATGGCTTTTTGACCGATTTATCGTCATGTAGAGCCGGGTATGATAGGGTGTGCACGGCCGAAGTATCGGCCTGCCTATACATTTTTATTATGAGGGGGAGTTTTTATGAAAAAAGTATGGATGGCAGCTGTTTTGACGGCCGCACTTTCCGTAGGAACGGCGGCTTTTGCGGCGGACAGCACGGATTTATCGACATTGCCGCAAGTGTATGCGAAAGACAGTCTTTTTACGCTCGATAAAGAACACGTAGCAGGCGGTAACGGTACTCTGCACGGCAAATTTGCCTTTGCCCGTACATCGGCCACTCCGGAACAGGCTATTAAGGAAATCGGTCGTATGACATTGAACAAGGGAGAGTCTGTAGGGCTTCATACACATGCCGTTAATGAAGATGCGTATATTATCTTGGACGGTGAAGGCATTTTTACGGACAGCAACGGTAAGGAATATGTTGTTCGTTCCGGCGATATTACCATTGCTCGCCCGGGACAAAAACATGCGTTGCGCAATGAAAAGAAAAAGCCTTTGGTATTCCTCGATATTATCGCTCAAAACGATACCTATGCGGCTAATCATCAACAGGATAAGAAATAACACAGATTATGGATAAAGCGGAGTTCTTTTATAAGAACTCCGCTTTTGTAAAATCGGGAGGGGAGATGATATAATAAAATTACTACGTAATTATTTTTATCACATAAGGAGAAACGTATGAATAAGAGAAAACTGATTTTCGGCGGGGTCATCCTTGTTCTCGTCTTGGTTGCAGCCTGGTATTTTATGTACTTTACCAAGACACCGGGATATGCTTTGAACCAGGCTCGCGAAGCGTATACAAAGCATGATGTCGCAACCTTCAAAAAGTATGTAGATGTAGAATCTATTGTCGGTAGCGGTTATGATGATTTTGTGGCCGTAGCTATGGAGTCGCCGGAGATTAAAGATAATCCTATGAACGGGTTGGCATCGGCTATGTTCCAAGGCATGAAGGGACAAATCGTACCGATTATAAGCAGTGAAATTTACAGCAGCGTAGGAAAGAAGTTGGAAGGCGATTTGCCTTCGGCACAGGATAAAGCGGCTGCCGAAAAGGTAAGACAGGATTCGGGCATTGATGATTTGACATTCAAGGACATAGGGTCTGTAAAAGAAAACGGCGACAGTGCTGTCGTGCCTGTCACATTTACGTCAAAGAGCCTCAACCAGGACTTTACCTTCGAGATTGCTATGGAAAAGAAGGACGGCAATTGGAAGGCTGCTAAGGTCAACAACTTCAAAGACTTCCTTAAACTTGTAGAAAAGCAAAACGATAGTCAAGATAGTCAGGAACAGTCGGGAAAATAGACAGGTTCCGGGAGGAGCTCTCGAAAGGGAGCTCCTTTTTGCGACAAAGAAATCTTGTCGGTCGGATGTACATGTTACAGGTAATAGAAAACATAGTTTTGCAGGAAACGGTTACAGATTTTTAAAAATAGGATGAGACATGAAGACCTGCATAACGACATATGATATAATTCGCATTATATACACTAGACTATATACACAGAAAGAGGTGCCGTAATGGCTACATTGATGCAAAAAGATGTTTTGTTGGAAGGCGTGTTTCAGGCTTTAGGTTATGCACATGGGGCTAATGCGGATGAAGCGGTTATTAACGAACTCTGGGAATTGAAGCAAAAACTGTACAGCTCCAAGCCTGAAGATCTGGATTTTCAGGAAATAATATCTTATATCAAGGAAAATATTGAGAAATACAAGGGATAAAAGAGACACAAGCCTTATTACGGGAAAATCGTAGCGATACGGCATGGAGTACAGGCGACATTAAAGCGGCTATAGCGAAAATGCTATAGCCGCTTTAATGTATGGATCTTATTTGTGTTCGTAGTAGTATCTCGTCCACATGGTGATTTCCTGTAAGGACGGGTGGGGCGTCATGGTTTCGCCGATGGTGTAAATAGACTGAGGCACGAGATCACGGGTCAGACCGCTTTCACGCAGTTTTTTGACTGTAGGTGAGGCGATTTCCTCATGACGGATGACAAAGGGTTGGGGACCGGCATTCATAAGGTTAATGAAGGGTTGGATGAGAATAGAGGCTTCATGTCCGATAATGTGAGCTCCCAAGAGGTGTTTCGTTTTTTTGTCGATGACGAGTTTTACGAAACCGTCGTCGGGATTGCCTTGCTCAAAACCGAGGGCATAGCCTTTGGCTGCCGTCGAGTAATGGTTGACGGCAATATCCACGTCATATCCCGCTTTTTTTGCATTTGCTTCCGTAAGGCCTACTTGAGCCGCTTCAGGATAGGTGTAGGTTACTGCCGGGACGAGATCGTATCTGGCCCAACGCCAATCCTTCGGTTCGTGATTTTCAAAGAGGTTGTGGGAAATGATTTCCGCTTCGTAGTTGGCTTTGTGGCGGAAGGGCGCTAAGCCGTTAATATCGCCGAGAGCCCAAATTCCTTCGGCCGCTGTTTCAAGAAATTCATTCGTTTCAATGTACCCACGCTTGTCAAGCGTAACATCCGTATTTTCCAAGTGCAAAAGATCTGTCGTCGGTTTAACGCCCGGAGCGATAAGAATTTCTTCAGCGGTAACGCTGCCTTCTTCACCTGTCGAGCGGTCTTTAAAACGGAGAACTTTGAGTCCGTCTTTTATTTCGACGGAGACCGTGTCTTTATTTAATTCTACGTCTATACCGTAATTTTTAAATTGTGTAAGTAAGAAGGCCGATACATCTTCGTCATCCTTAGGTAAGAGGCGAACGTTATGTTGAACAATAGTGACCTTTGTGCCCGCCGCATTGAAAACATGGCCGAACTCACAACCGATGGGGCCGCCGCCGACAATGATTAAACTCTTGTACGGTTTTTGCGGATATTTGTCGCCGAAGAGACTTTCCGAGGTGACGTACCCCGCTTCTTCCAAGCCCGGAAGGACGGGAATATTTGTTTTTGCTCCCGTACCGAGGATGATTTTGTCGCCCGAAATATCGGCTTGTGAACCGTCATTTAGGGCAATGTGCAGGTCTTTTTTGCCGGTAAAAGAAGCCGTGCCCTCGTAAATATCGATGTTTTTCATAGACGCGTAGTAGTCTCTGGTTCCTTGAGAAGCGGGATTTAAAAAGCCCCAAAGACGGTCGGAAACGATTTGCCAATTAATGGCAGCCGGACCGGATACGACACCGAGGCGTTCCGCTTCCTTTATTTCACGAACGTAGTTAGCGGCCGTTACCAGAATTTTGGTGGGAATACAGCCGCGGTTGAGGCAGGTACCCCCGAACTTACCCTTTTCTACAATGGCTATATGAAGGCCTTGACGAACTGCGGCATCCACAACGATGTTGGCAGCGCCTGTGCCTACAACAACTAAATCATAGTGTTTATGCATGATGGAACTTCCTTTCTATACAAATAAAGTACAGTTTATAACTATTATAGCTGAAGTACCGATTTTTGCAAGGACAAAAGGTTAAAGTCCGACGTGCCGTTTCTTGTCAACCCTTGTAATCTGTGATATGATGGTAAACGTATTATAATGATTTCGATAAATCAATATAGGCATAAGAACCATGAGGAGGAACTGTTCAGAATGAAAGTAACCGTTAATGAAGTAGACCAACATAAAGTAACCCTGCATATCGAAGTATCTGCTGAAGATGCTGCCAAGGGTGCTGCTGCGGCTGTAAAGAATCTTGCAAACCGTGTCAATATCCCCGGTTTCCGTAAAGGGAAGGCACCGCGCATGGTGTTGGAAAGCTTCTTAGGTAAAGATGCCGTAAAAGAAGAAATTTTTGAAGTTGTTGCATCGAAGGCGTACAACGACGCTCTTCAGGAACAAGGAATTACGCCCGTAACGGATCCGGATATTAACCGCATTTGCGATGAAAAGGGCAAAGACTTCGTCTTTGAAGCTACGCTCACGAAGAAACCGGAAGTTAAATTGGGTGAATATAAAGGCATTAAGGCTGCTAAAGAATCCGTCGAAGTAACGGATGAAGACGTTGCCAAAGAATTGGTAAACTTGCAGAAAACACATGCAAAAATGGCTCCCGCTCCGGAAGGTGCCAAGGTTGAAGACGGTGACTATGCCGTTATCGACTTTAAGGGAACCATTGACGGCGTTGCTTTTGAAGGCGGCGAAGGTAAGGCCTATCCTTTGCAGATCGGTTCGGGCAGCTTTATTCCCGGCTTTGAAGAACAGCTTATCGGGTTGAAAGCCGGCGACAGCAAGGATGTAAAGGTTCCCTTCCCGGAAGATTACTTCCAGAAAGATCTGGCAGGTAAGAAAGCGGTATTTGCCGTAACCGTCCAGGATATTAAACGCAGTGAATTGCCGCCTGTCGATGCCGACTTTGCGGAACTTGTAGGCAAATTCAAGACTGTTGACGAATTGAAGACCGACGTTCGCGGACGCCTTGAAAAGAGTGCTAAATTTAAATCTACGGAAGCCTTTAACAACGAAGTTTTGAAGAAAGCTATTGACAATGCATCCGTCGATATTCCCGAAGTGATGGTCGAACAGAAAGTCGATCAAATGGTTGAAGAGTTCGAACTGAAATTACAGGCTCAGAACATGCATCTTCACGACTATTTGGAATATACGAAGCAGGATGAAAAAGATTTCCGTGCTCAGTATCTGGATGCGGCTAAAGAAAACGTCAAGATGGACCTTGTTCTCGAAGCCATTGCCAATGCTGAACATATTGAAGTCAAAGAATTGGATCTTCAGGCGGAAATCATTACGATGGCTCGCAACTTCGGTGCCGATCCGCAGGAAGTCTATAAGATTATTATGAAAGAACGACGCATTCCGATGCTCGTACAGTCCGTAGGTCGTAAAAAGGCTGCCGGCTTCATCCTTTCCAATGCCGTAGATACGAACGCTAAGGAGGAAAGGACTGAAGAAGAAAAAGCCGAAAAGAAACCGGCTAAGAAGACGGCTACGAAAGCCGATGCCAAAGATGAAGAGACAGAAGCAAAGCCGGCTAAAAAGCCGACTAAACGGACTACTAAGAAGAAAGAAGATGCACCGGAAGCGTAAGAACCGAGAGGAGCCTTACGATGAAAATGCAATATGTACCGATTGTCGTAGAACAGTCGTCTCAAGGTGAACGCAGTTACGATATTTATTCGCGTTTATTAAAGGATCGAATTATCTTTTTGACGGGAGCTATTGACGATACGGTCGCCAACAGCGTTATTGCTCAGCTTCTGTTTTTGGAAGCCGATAATCCCGACAAGGATATTCATTTATACATTAACAGCCCCGGCGGTGTCGTAACCGCCGGTATGGCTATTTATGATACCATGCGTTATATTAAGCCCGATGTTTCCACTATTTGTGTAGGTTCGGCAGCTTCCATGGCTTCCGTTCTTTTGACGGCGGGAACGAAGGGGAAACGTTTTGCATTACCTCATTCGCAGGTCATGATACATCAGCCCTTGGGCGGAGTTCAGGGTCAGGCGTCGGATATTGAAATCCACGCTCGCGAAATCCTGCGTATGCGCAAAGAATTAAACGGCATTTTGGCAACTCATACGGGTCAGCCTGTGGACGTTATCGAAAAGGATACGGAACGGGATAACTTCATGACTGCCGAAGAAGCCAAAGCATACGGCCTTGTCGATGAAATCCTTATCAGACCGGGTGATGCGGCCGTAAAAGGCTAAAATCCGGAAGGAGGTAAGGAAAGTTGCCGAAAGACACTCATAAAGATGAACCGCGTTGCAGTTTTTGCGGACGTACACAAGATGACGTAAAGAAGCTGATTGCCGGTCCGGGAGTCTATATTTGCGACGAATGTATTAATGTAGCGCAGACAATTCTGGACGACGAACTGGAAGAAGAGGAAGAAGCACCGGCCTTTGAAATGAAGGAATTGCCGACGCCTCATGAAATCAAGAAAAACCTGGACGATTACGTTATCGGTCAGGAAGCGGCTAAGAAAACCTTGTCTGTAGCCGTATATAATCATTACAAACGCTTGCAGTCCAACAGCAACAAGGACAAGGATGATGTGGAATTACAGAAATCAAACATCGTTATGGTCGGACCTACGGGTAGCGGCAAGACCTTGTTGGCACAAACGTTGGCGAAGTTTTTGGACGTTCCCTTTGCTATTGCCGATGCGACGAGCTTGACTGAAGCCGGCTATGTAGGGGAAGATGTGGAAAACTGCCTGCTCAAATTGATTCAGGCGGCGGACTTTGATATTGCCAAGGCTGAAAGAGGTATTATCTATATCGATGAAATCGATAAGATTGCCAGAAAGTCTGAAAATCCGTCGATTACGCGTGATGTTTCCGGAGAAGGCGTTCAACAGGCTTTGTTGAAAATCCTCGAAGGTACGGAAGCCAATGTACCTCCCCAAGGAGGTCGTAAGCATCCTCATCAGGAAATGTTGCAAATCGATACAACGAATATTCTCTTTATTTGCGGCGGTGCCTTTGACGGCATCGATAAGACTATTCGCAGTCGCCGTACGGAGAAAAACATGGGCTTCGGTGCCGATATTCATAAGAAAAATGAAGAATCGGTAGAAGAACTGTTGAAAGAAATCATTCCTACGGATTTGCAGAAGTTCGGTCTCATTCCCGAATTGATCGGCCGACTTCCCGTGCTGGTTACGTTAAATCCCTTAGATGAAGAAGCGATGATACATATTTTGACGGAGCCTAAAAATGCTCTTGTTAAGCAGTATCAGAAGATGCTCGGCATGGATGACGTAAAACTTACGTTTACGGATGATGCTTTAAAAGCCATTGCCGAAGAAGCGTTGCGTCGTAAGACGGGTGCTCGCGGTCTTCGCTCCATTATTGAACGGATTATGCTGGATGTCATGTTTGATGCACCTTCGCGTAAGGATGTGGAAGAGTGTATTGTCACTAAAGAAAGTGTTGTTGACGGCAAGGCTCCTCAGCTAAAATTGAGATCATCGGATTCGTAGTTACAGAACTCATTTTCTGCCAAGGAAATGAGTTCTCTTTTTCTAACGAGCTCTTGCGGAAAAGAAGGTGAAACAAATGGAAGATAGCAATATAATATCCGTACCCCTCGTCACGCTTCGAGGGATTGTCGTATTTCCTAAATTGGTGAGTCATATTGATATCGGTCGGGAACGTTCTATGGAAGCCGTTGAAAAGGCCATGGATACCAATCGTCTTCTGATGGTGGCCACACAAATAGACGAAAGTGAAGAAAATCCCGGCATAGACGGCATTTATCACATCGGTACTTTGGTCAAAATTCAGCAGATGCTTCGCATGCCCGGCGGCGGTATTCGTATTCTTGTAGACGGATTGTATCGTGCCGTCATTAACGGCTTTTCGGAACGGGCCGCATACCTGGAAGTAGCTGTTGAAGAAATTCCCGAATTCATGGGCGATCCTATGGAAGAGGAAGCTTTGCGGCGCGTCATGTACAAGCGCTTTGAAGAATGGCTGAAACGCGTTAAAGACGGTGAAGAAATTGCGGAACGCCTGCAGTCTGTTGACGGTCCGGGTGTTTTGGCCGACTTTATAGTTTCCAAGCTGCCTGTACAACTTCAAGTTCAACAGCAACTCTTGGAAACGTCCAATGTGAGTGAAAGACTTAGACGTGTAACGGGACTTCTCGATATTGAAACGGACATTGCCCGCTTGGAAGCGGAAATCTCCAAGGAAGTTCGTACCCAAATTGATAAACAACAGCGGGAATATTATTTGCGTGAAAAAATTCGCGTCATTCATGGTGAATTGGGAGATAAGGTAGATAAAGACGCGGAAGTTAATGAGTTGCGCGAGACGATTAAGAAGGCGGCTTTGCCCGAGTATGTGGAAAAGGCGCTGCTAAAGGAAACGGATCGCCTTGATCAGATGCCTCCCATGATGGCTGAGTCGGCCATTGTCCGTACGTATATAGATTGGGTCCTGGCCTTGCCGTGGACGAAAGAATCGGAAGATAATGGGGACTTGAAAAACGCACAGGCTGTATTGGAGCACGACCACTACGGGTTGGAAAAGGTGAAGGAACGGATTATTGAATACTTGGCCGTACGGCAGTTGACCGATTCGGCCAAGGGTCCTATTTTATGCCTTGTAGGTCCTCCCGGTACGGGTAAAACGAGTATTGCCCGTTCTATCGCCTCGGCTATGGGGCGTAAGTATGTACGTGTTTCCTTGGGCGGTGTAAAGGATGAAGCGGAAATTCGCGGTCATCGTCGTACTTATATTGGGGCTTTGCCCGGACGAATTATAACGGGTATGAAGCAGGCCGGCACTAAAAATCCGGTATTTCTTCTTGATGAAGTGGATAAGCTGGCGTCGGATTTGCGCGGCGATCCGTCGGCAGCCTTACTGGAAGTGTTGGATCCGGAACAAAATGATACGTTTACGGATCACTTCATCGATTTGCCTTATGACTTGTCGAAGGTTTTCTGGATTATGACGGCCAATGTGGCGGGAAATATTCCCCGTCCCCTGCTGGATCGTATGGAAATTATCGACTTTTCCAGTTATACGGAAGATGAAAAGGTACAAATTGCCAAGAAGTATTTAGTACCCAAGCAATTGAAAGAAACGGGGTTAAAAGGAAGGGGAATTAAGTTCTCCGACAGCGTATTACGTCGTATTGTTCGTGATTATACGAGGGAATCGGGTGTAAGGACCTTGGAAAAGACCATCGGTGCCGTTTGCCGCAAGTTGGCCAAAGCCGTTTTGTTGGAAGAACATGCCGATTTATCCGTTACCGTTAAACGCTTGTCAGATTTCTTGGGACCCGTCAAGTTCCTGACTCCTGAAAGAAAGCAGAAGAACACCGTCGGTCTGGTAACGGGTTTGGCGTGGACGCAAGTGGGAGGGGAGGTCTTGGAAACGGAAGTGGCTACCGTTCCCGGAAAGGGCGCTCTTATTTTGACCGGCCGGTTGGGTGATGTCATGAAGGAATCGGCTACGGCTGCCGTTACCTATGTGCGCCGTCGCGCCGAATCATTGGATCTTCCCGTCGACTTCAATCAGAAGACGGATATACATATTCATTTGCCTGAAGGCGCTATTCCCAAAGACGGGCCTTCGGCCGGTATTACTATGGCTACGGCCATTGCGTCGGCACTTACGGGACAACCTGTGCGCCATGATGTGGCCATGACGGGAGAAATCACGTTGCGCGGTAACGTTCTTCCCGTAGGTGGCATTAAGGAAAAGGCCATTGCCGCACACCGGGCAGGAATCAAAAAAATTCTGCTACCTGAAGCCAATAAAAGAGATATGTCCGATGTACCGCAGACTGTCAAAGACGATGTGAAATTCGTTTTTGTAAACCATATGGATCAAGTATTGGAACAGGCGTTGGTGAAATAATGGAACGCAGAGATATAGCTTTGATTAATCCCAAGTATTTAACATCTGCCGTTGAAGCCAAGCAATATCCTTGCGAAGAACGGCCGGAAATCGCCTTTTTGGGCCGTTCCAATGTAGGAAAATCCAGTCTTATCAATTCCTTATGCAATCAGCGCGGCTTGGCTAAGGTCAGCGGTGCGCCGGGGAAGACACGGACCATAAACTTTTTTACGGGAGAACTTCGCGAACGCATTGACGGCGAGTCGACGCGGCATCCCGTATACCTTGTCGACTTACCCGGTTACGGCTTTGCCAAGACGGGCGGTAAGAATCGGGATTTGTGGAGTCGTTTTATCGGCGATTACATCCGGTCGTCAAAAAGACTGGCTCTGTTGTGCCTCTTAGTGGATTTGCGTCATCCCGGATTGTACTTGGACGGAGAGGCCTATGCATGGCTTCGCAATAATGATATTCCCTTACAGATTGTCTGCACGAAGGCCGATAAGTTGAATCAATCGGAAAAACAAAAGAATTTAAACGAAATTAACCGTTTATTTCCTACGGAATATGCGGCTCTTACTTACTCGTCTTTAAAGGGTCAAGGTAAGAATAGACTCATAGAAAGATTCTATGACGTAGTCCATGGACACTTGGTTGACGATGACCATACGGTATGATATATTCATAACGTAATCTAAAAAAAGAATAAGGTACAGTCAGGTGTCTAACGACCTAACAGAGAAGTCCGGTGCAATACCGGCGCGGTCCCGCCGCTGTAAGGAAGAGGGAGATTGTAAGATGTCACTGCATGAAAATGCGGGAAGGCGCAATCGACCGATGATGCCGAGCCAGAAGAACTGCCTGACGAAGAGTCACCGGTATGACCTGCGAGCGATGGGTAGGAGATTTATGCAAAACAGCAGAGGCTGCAAGGTGATATCTTGCGGCCTTTTTTGTATTTGGAGGAATCGATTTGTCGGAAAAACGACGAGTATCGGCCTGTCTTTGCTGTGCGGCTCTATCTTTGGGAAGTATCGTATACGGTGTCGCCGGAGATGATGATAAGGATACGACGATTCGCGTAACTACGCGACCGATTATTGTAACGGCCTATCGGAATACGGGTGCTTACGGCGGAGGGGAATTACCGGAAGCACAAAAAACGGTTGTAACGGAAAAACAAATCAGTGCCAATAACTATAAGACGGTTGAAGATGTATTACGGCAAGTGAACGGAGTCACGTTGAACAGTATGGTTCCCGGGGCCGCTTCTTTCGTGCGGATTAACGGTGACGACAGAGTCAATATTCTCGTAGACGGACAAAGTCTGGCCAATGCTCAAGGTTCATCGTACGGCCGGGGCATGGTTGACTTGTCGACCTTGCCGGGTGTCGATAATATCAGTGCCGTTGAAGTTGTTAAGGGCGCCGGTTCGATTCGTTACGGTGCCGGGTCCGTAGGCGGGACGATTAATATTATTACGAAAAAAGGTAAGAAAAATCGGACGGTTCTCGATACGGCTTTCGGTTCGTGGGGAAAGGAATATTACAGCCTTCTGCAAGAAGGGTCGAAGGGAGATACGAGTTGGCTCGTGTCGGGAAGCCTTGATAAAAAGGACTATTATAAGTTTCCCGACAGTACCCGATCGGATAAAGCGGCAGGTGATAATCGAGCCGAGTCTTTGACCTTCCGTATAGACAGGAAGCTGAATAAGTCGCAATCTATGACCTTGAATGTTTCGCATAAAGATTCACGAGGGCATGCAGTCAGCTTTGATTCTCCGTACGGTATCGCTCACCGAAAATTTTCGGTCAAGCAGTATAAACCCTTGGAAAGGCTTAGCAATAATGTAAGCCTTACGTGGAACTTCAGGGAAAATACGAGCACGCCCGGACATATTCGGTATTTTAACGATTATTCGAAAACGTGGTGGACCAACCGTTTCCACACAAGAACTCAGGGAATTCAGGCGGACCGCTCGTGGATGACGAAGTATCATTTCTTCACCTTAGGGGCTGAATGGACCTTGGATTCGGGGTCCAATGACGGAGCTAATTATAAAAATAAAAAGAAGTCGAACAGGGCCGTATACGGTGAAGATATGATCGTTTATAAAAAATGGTCGTTTACACCGGGCCTGAGGTTGGATAAGAACAGTCATTTCGGTTTTCACAAGACGCCGCGACTGGCTGTAGAATATCGTGCCGGCGACAATTTAAATATATACGGTTCGTGGAGCCGGGTTTATACGGCCCCTCGCTTGAATGATATGTATTATAACGGGACCCGGTCACGCGGTAATCCGGACTTGAAGCCTGAAAGCGGCTACTCTCAGACTGTAGGGTTGGATTGGGCGATGACTAAAAATACATTGTTGCGCTTCAGTCTTTTTCACAGTTATTTGAATGATGCCATTCGTTGGGACCGCAGCATCACTCCTTATGAAGTTCGCAATCTCAATAAGGAAGATAAACGGGGAATCGATTTGTCGTTACAGCATAAAATAGGTGCGACTTGGGAGTGGGAGTTGGCATATACGTATACGAAGATTAATATCGATGAAGGTCGCGGTATGCGAAGAGATCCGTCCAATAGTCAACCCAACGGGTATCGAGCTTCGTTGCAATATCATGAGGGTAAATGGAAGGTAAATTTGCAACTGTCAGCCGGAACGGGCCGGGAAGACCGGTATTATGTCAAGAAAACGTATGCAACGTGGGATCTCAATGCAAGCTACAGTGCGAATAAACGCCTTACCCTGTACGGCGTCGTTCATAATTTAACCGATGACGGTTATGATTTGTACCACGGCTACCCGGACAGCGGTCGCAGCTGTTTATTCGGTATGAAGTATTCGTTTTAAGGAGTCTTTATGATAAAGAAATTTTTATGTGTGTGTATAGCCGTTTTCGCACTTGTTGTTTGCGGGTGCGGTTCTGATAAAAGTGATACGTCACAAAACGCAGGTCAGGCTTATGCCGTTATTACGGATGATACGGGAAAAACGATAACTCTTGATAAGAAGCCGCAGCGAGTCGTAGTGTTGTCATCATCTCTCATGAATTTTGCTGCCGATGTAGGCGGTGAACTGGCAGGTAGACCGACGATTAAGTCGGACGACGCAAAGGTTCCCGATGCCTATCAGTCCGTCCCGGAAGTAGGGCCTGTTTTTAATGTCAGTGCCGAGGCGGTTATCGCTTTAAAGCCGGATCTGATTATTGCCAGCAAGTCGCAACACGAGGCGTTGGTTCCCTTGTTTGAACAAAACGGAATCAAGGTTGTGGTTCTCACATCTAAAACGTACGATGATGTAAAGCGGAATATGACTATATTCGGGCAGATTTTTGATAAAAAGGAAATAGCTGAACAGCATATTGCGGATATGGATAAAAAAATTGAGGATATTCGTCATAAATTCCCGGGGAATCATAAGAAGATAGCTATTATTCACGCTACGCCCAGTCAAGTATCCGTCGAAATGAAAAACTCCATTGCCGGCAACTGTGCCGACATTCTGGGTCTTGATAATGTAGCGGCTGACGGACAAGTGACATCAAGTGATGTCCAGGTGCCGTACTCTATGGAAAAACTGGCTCAAGACAATCCGGATATCATCTTCATTACGACTATGGGAAAGAAAGAAAAAGTTGAGCAGAAAATGAAGACCGAATTTCAAAACAGCCCGGCCTGGTCCGTTTTGGAAGCTGTTAAAAACGGTCGTGTCTACGTGCTTCCTGAAAATCTCTTCTTATTAAATCCGGGTCTAAATTATCCGGAAAGCGTGGAATATATGGGTAGAGCCGTATACGGAGAATTACATTGATGGGTGCTGAAAAGGAAGGTATAAAACGACTGTCTCTGTTACTCTTTATGGTCGCTTTTCTTGCCGTCTTTGCTGTTTTATCCGTATCTAAGGGAGCGGCACAAATTGATTTACAGGTCGTCATTCAGGCTCTTTGCGGAGACGGACAGTCGACGACAGATCAGATTATTCGCAATATTCGGTTACCTCGTACTGTTACGGGCATGTTTGTAGGTATTAATCTGGCCCTGTCGGGAGCCGTTTTACAGGCTGTTATGAAGAATCCCCTGGCGGATCCGCATATTATCGGTGTTTCGTCCGGGGCCGGGTTGGCGGGAATTGCGGTCATGCTCGTTTTTCCGGCCTATACCTCATTTATTGTACCGGCCGCTTTTTGCGGTGCCATGGCAGCCGCCGGACTGGTGTATGCCTTGGCGTGGAAAAACGGTATTCGTCCCGTACGACTGATTCTCGCCGGCGTAGCCGTATCAGCTTTGTTGGGAGCCTGCATTTCCGGCCTTTTGATTTTTTACAGCGACCGGGTACACGGAGCCTTGATGTGGATGGTCGGCGGCTTATCGGCAAAGAGTTGGGTTGATGTATCCCTCATTTGGCCCTATTCACTGGCCGGTTTTTTGACGGCCGTAGGAGGAGCCTATTATTTGAATATTCTTCAATTGGGCGACGATACGGCTAAAGGATTGGGGCTTAATACGGAGTTGACACGTGTCGTCTTTACGGCTATAGCCGCTATTTTGGCTGCCAGTGCCGTGAGTGTAGCCGGTTTGTTGGGGTTTGTAGGACTCATTGTGCCTCACGTGGCACGTCTTATTATCGGTACGGATTATCGGTATATTATTCCCGCTTCAGCCTTATTGGGAGCTATGTTGGTCACCCTAAGCGATACCTTGGCACGGTTGCTGTTAGCACCTATGGATCTTCCTGTAGGGGTCATTATGGCATTTTGGGGAGCCCCGTTTTTCCTCTTCCTGTTAAGGAGGGATGTATAATGGCCGATTCCATTCTTACGGTTAGCGATTTATCGTGTGAAGCCGGCGGTAAGACAGTGCTGCACGGGTTGAATCTACATATTGAGAGGCATGCCGTTACTGCCGTTATCGGGCCGAACGGATGCGGTAAAAGCACCCTCTTGGGTTGTATGTGTCGTCTGAGACAATCGTCAGCCGGGGAGATTACCTTAAACGGGCACAATATTCGGACGTACAAGCGTAAAGAATTAGCTCGTAAGATGGCTATTTTGACGCAACAGGACGAGTTTCCCGATCGCATTACGGTTCAGGAACTGGTAGAGGCGGGGCGTTTTGCTCATAAAAGTTTTCTGCGTAGCGATGACAGTGGCGGTAGGGCTGCCGTAATGGATGCGATGGAGATTACACGGACGAGTGAATTCTCGCAGCGACAGGTACATACCTTATCGGGAGGCGAAAGACAGCGAGTACGTATGGCTATGGCCTTGGCGCAAGAACCGCAACTGTTGCTCTTAGATGAACCGGGGACCTATTTGGATATACGCCACCAGTTGGAAATTATGGATTTACTGGTGAAGTTAAAGAGAGAGCGACAAATGACCATTGTCATTGTCCTGCATGATATCAATCAGGCGGTTCTTTATGCCGACTATACGATAGCCATGAAATCCGGTCGCATACAAGCATACGGAAAGACTGATGAAGTAATTACGCGTCAGTTGGTGGAACGGGTGTTTGACCTGAACGTGAACGAGTTTGTTTCGTCCAATGGCGAAACGGTGCTCATGCCGTCAGGAAAAAAATAAATTTTATGAGGTGGTAGCAATGAAAAAAAGTATGTTGAAACGACTCTGTGCAGTATCTTTGGCTAGCCTTGCTTTAGGCGCTTTTACGGGACTTCCCGCACAGGCAGGATATACGTTGAATCCGGAAGTAAAGGATGCAACGCCTGCTTTGAAGCAGGCTGCCGAAATCGGTGTGAGAAAACATGAAACGCCGGAATTGGCTAAAGAAAAAAATAAGGACGCCATTCTTGTACTCAGCTTCGGTACGACGTACAAAGACAGCCGTGCCAAGACGATTGAAAAGACGGTTGCCGATATTCAGGCTGCCCATCCCGATGTAAAGACGGTCTTGGCGTTTACATCTCATATTATTGTGGATCGTATTGCCGAAAAAGAAGGAAAGACGATTCCTACTCCCGAAAAAGCATTGGACCAGCTCAAAAAAGAAGGTTATACACGCGTAGCCATTACATCTCTCGATGTTATTCCCGGTATGGAATATGCATATGATACGGCTATTTACGACTTGTATAAAAATGACTTCAAGAAGATGACTGTAGGTACGCCTATTATGTACTGGATGGGTCAGGAAGATCAGCGTGACGACGTGGCTGAATTCGTCGAAGCTTTGAAAACGCAGTTGCCGAAAACGGACAATCATACGGCGGTTCTCGTCATGGCTCACGGTACTCCCCATCCGGCTAATGCATACTATTCCGTTGTACAAAATCGCATCGATTCGGCAGGACTTAAAAATGTGTACATTTATTCTGTAGAAGGCTGGCCCCATTTGGATACGGTTATTCCTCAATTGAAGGCCAAGGGGATTAAAGAAGTTACCATTATGCCCATGATGATGGTTGCCGGCGACCATGCCAACAACGATATGGCAGGAGCTGAACCTGATTCACATAAGAGTATTTTGGAAAAAGAAGGCTTTAAGGTGCAGACGTACATTCACGGCTTAGGTGAAAATCAGGCGGTTCGAAAGATGTTCGTAGAACGGGCTAATGAAGCTTGGGATGCACTGGAAAAAGAATAATTGAACGTGGTACAATAATTCGGTAATGTATCTCATTTAGAAGGAGAGGCCGAGGTTATGGACCGGGAATACTATGCTGTAAAAGACGGCAAAAAATTGCGTTGCGGTTACACTACAGGTACGTGTGCGACAGCAGCGGCGAGTGCGGCGGCTATGATGCTGTTTTCACACCGAAATGTGGATACGGTACGTGTTGAAACGCCTAAGGGCGTTACGTTGGACTTGGAAACAGAGGATGCCGTTTTTTCTGAAAATACAGCGACTTGCGCCGTTCGAAAGGATGCGGGAGATGATCCGGACATAACCGACGGCCTCCTTATTTTTGCTACCGTGGTCTATGCGGACGGAGACGGTATTATTCTTAAGGGCGGTAAGGGTGTCGGCACGGTGACTAAAGAGGGAATGTCGTCACCTGTCGGCGAGGCCGCTATCAATCCGACGCCGCGGCGCATGATTACGGAAGCGGTACGCAAGGTGATGGAAGATTTTAAGTATAAGGGCGGATTGGAAGTCACTATATCCATTCCCGGAGGCGAAGAACTGGCACGTAAGACCTTTAATCCCAGACTGGGTATTGTAGGGGGATTATCGGTCCTGGGAACATCGGGTATCGTCGATCCTATGAGCGAGCAGGCCTTAATCGATACGATTCACGTTGAAATGAATTCACGTCGGGCAGCGGGAGATGAGCACTTACTGGCCTTTTTCGGTAATTACGGTGTCGATTTTGCCGCTTCGGAATGGCAAATGAATACGCAAGACAGAGTTACATGCAGTAATTATGTCGGTGAAATGCTCGATTATGCGGCGTACTTGCAGTTTAAGGACGTACTTTTAATCGGTCATGTCGGTAAGATGCTTAAACTGGCTCAGGGAATTATGAATACTCATTCCCGATACGGTGACGGCAGAACTACGTTCCTGGCTATGGAAGCCATGTTTGCCGGTGCTTGTGTAGAGACGGGTAAGGCCGTTTATGAAAGTCTGACGACGGATATGGCTCTTGATACTCTGGAAGAGGCGGGCGTTTTGGAGCCGGTCTTGCAAAAGGCGACGGAGAAGGTTGCTTATTATATGCAGGCACGCGTACACGGAGCTTTGAAAACGGAAGCCGTCTTATTTTCCAATAAGCGCGGAATTATGGGCATGACGCAAGGTGCAACTAAACTAATCCGGCTTCACGGAGGAGAGACATGATGAAAGGAAGATTATATTGCATCGGTTTGGGACCGGGAGATCCCGAACTGGTTACCGTGAAAGCTTTGCGGCTCATGAAAGAATGTTCCGTATGGTTTATTCCGCAAAGCGGGCCCGATAAGGAAACGGCCGGTCGGATTTTGCAAGCTGCTGCAACTTATGCGGGTGAAGATTTACAGGCATCCAAGACGATTGTTAAATTGGCCTTTCCCATGACTCGAAATGAAGACATTCTAGAAGAGGCTCATAGAAAGAATGCGGAAATGATAGAGGCATACTTGGATAAAGGGGAGAATGCGGCTCTATTTACACTCGGGTGTCCTACTGTATATGCATCGTGTTCTTATGTGGAAAGGCGAGTCGCCCGCGCAGGCTACGATACTCAATTTGTTCCGGCCGTCACCAGTTTTTGTGCGGCTGCAGCAGCCTTGGGGACGAGTTTATGTGAGAAAGACGAACCCCTTTTGGTGGTGCCTGCCAACCGTAATGATTTGGCAGCGCTTCTCGATGTGCCGGGCAATACGATTATCATGAAGCCGTCGTCAGGTAATGACAAAATAAGACCTCTTTTAGAAGAAAAGCGGCTTATTTCAAGGGCCTCTATGGTGCAACAATGCGGTACGAGTGAAGAGAAGATATTCTCTTCACTTAAAGGACCTGTTCCTCATACTTATTTTTCAGTTATTTTCGTTAAGAAAGAAGAATCGATATGATACATTTTGTCGGAGCCGGCCCGGGAGCCCCCGATTTAATTACTGTAAGGGGTAAAAAACTTTTGGAGAAAGCGGATCTTATTATTTATGCCGGGTCCCTGGTCAATAAAGAACTTTTAACGAATGCTAAAGAAGGCTGTATTGTCAAAGACAGTGCGTCCATGACTTTGGAAGAAGTATTAAAAGCCATGGAGGAATCAGAGACAAAGGGCTTTGTGACGGTCCGCCTGCATACGGGAGATCCGTGCTTGTACGGCGCCATAAGAGAACAGATGGATGCCTTGGATGAAATGGGGATTGACTACGATTACACACCGGGAGTCAGCTCTTTTTCCGCGGCCGCCGCAGCTTTACGGGCCGAATACACCTTGCCCGGTATTAGCCAATCGGTAATCATTACGAGAACGGAAGGACGGACGCCCATACCTGATAAACAGACTATTGTCGATTATGCACAGCACGGAACAACGATGGTCGTTTTTCTCAGCACGGGGCTTGTTGAAAAATTGGCGATTCAATTGGTTGAAGGCGGTTATACGGCGCAAACGCCGGCAGCCGTCGTATATAAGGCCTCTTGGCCCGAAGAAAGAGTATATCGTTGCACTGTAGGAACTTTGGCGGAAACGGTTCATGCACATCATTTAAAGAATACGGCACTTATTCTCGTGGGACCCTTCTTGTCATCATCTTACGAACGGAGTAAATTATACGATCCCCAATTTACGCACGGATTCAGAACGGGCCATAAGGGATAAAGGGTATCTCATGAAGGGGTATATATTTTTCTTTACCGAGCATGGCGGTGAGACGGCTCTGAAAATCGGCGAGGCTCTCTTGCAAGAAGGCATGGAGTCACGTATTTTTACGACGGCCGGTCAGGCTGAAAAGAATAAGCTTTTTGAAACTTCATCGCACGGCTTTTCGGCTCTTGCAGCCGAAGCTTTTTCTCAGAAAAATGTGTTGATTGTAGTCGGTGCGGCGGGAATTGCCGTACGTCTCGTGGCTCCGCTGGTCAAAGGAAAGGATTCGGACTCACCGGTTCTCGTGGCGGATGAAAAAGGAAATTTCGTCATTCCGCTTTTATCGGGACACATAGGCGGTGCCAACGAGATTGCCCGAATGTTGGCTCGTCACTTGGGGGCTGTGCCGGTTATAACGACGGCAACGGATGTTAACGGCTTATTCGCCGTTGACGAATGGGCGGTACGCAAAGGGTTCTTTTTATCGTCGTTAAAGACAGCCAAAGCTTTTGCCGCTTCTTTGCTTGCAAGGGGAAGAGCCGGTGTTGTCAGTGACTTTCCTTTGACGGGCAGTTTGCCGCCGGGTCTTACGGAAGGAATCCGTGAGGAAGCGGGCATGGCCGTTACCGTAAGAACGGATGTACATCCGTTTGCGCAAACAGTATGTGTTCATCCGCCGTTTTTACATGTCGGTGTCGGCTGTCGACGCGGTAAAAGCGTCGAGGATATCGAAGGATTCGTACGTGAGGTGTTGGAACAGTCGAATTTGTCCCCCCTAAGTGTAGCGGATATCAATACCGTTGATATTAAGGCTGATGAAAAGGGTTTGATAGAATGTGCCGAACGGTTCGGCGTACCTCTGCACACCTATTCATCCGGCGAATTAATGAAGGTACCGGGAAGTTTTACGGCTTCCGATTTCGTTCGTTCTAAAGTCGGAACGGATAATGTGTGCGAACGGGCGGCTGCGGCTGCGGCAAAAGAGAGTGTGCCGCTTGTTCGCAAGCAAAGTCGTGACGGCATGACTGTAGCCGTGTTTGTAGAAAATAAAGAGATTTCATGGAAATAGGAGACAGTGATGAAGGGAAAAATTTATGTTATCGGTCTCGGTCCCGGCGGTAAGCAGGATATGACTTACAGGGCCGTAGCCGCCTTGCATGAATGTGATGTTATTGCAGGCTATACAACTTATATCGATTTGATTAAAGCCGATTTTGCGGATAAAGAATTTATCGTTACCGGTATGAGAAAGGAAACGGAGCGTTGTAAGGCTGCTGTGGAAACGGCACGGCAAGGAAAAACCGTAGCCATGGTTTCGAGCGGCGATGCGGGTATTTACGGTATGGCAGGCATTATGTATGAAGTGGCCGAAGCGTATGAAGATGTGGATATTGAGGTTGTCCCGGGCATTACGGCAGCCGGATCGGGCGGTGCCTTATTAGGGGCTCCTCTGGTTGCCGATTCATGCCTCATTTCCTTGAGTGATTTATTGACACCGTTGGAAAAGATTATGAAACGCGTCGAGGCGGCGGCGGAGACGGATTTTGTCATTTGTTTATATAATCCGGCCAGCAAGGGGCGGCCCGATTATTTAAAGCAGGCTTGTCAGATTATCCGAAAATACAGAGAGGATAAAACGCCTGTCGGCATTATACGCAATATCGGTAGAAGTGAAGAGTCGGTGCGTATTACGACATTGGTCGAAGCGACGGATGCTCAAGTCGATATGTTTACGACCGTCATTATCGGTAACAGCCGGACACGGGTTATTAAAGATAAGATGGTAACGCCGCGCGGTTATCACCTATGAGTTTGCGGATATGGATTGCCGCAGGTACGACGGAAGGCCGCCTGTTGGCAGAAGAACTGGCCGATGAAAATGTAGAATTAGCCGTTACGGTAGCTACGGAATACGGAGCCTCGTTAATTATGGATAAGCCCAATGTGAGTGTTTTTGACAAGCGTCTCAATGACAGGGGGATGGCGGAATTTATAGATCAATTTAAACCGGACTTGGCCATCGATGCGACGCATCCCTATGCGGCCATGGTGACAGAGACGATGCGTCGCGTTTGCGAAAAAAAAGGTGTCGTTTATAAGCGGCTGTTAAGACCGCCGACGGATGAAGAAGATTGCCTGCGATTTTCTTCTGTTGAAGAGGCGGCGGCATGGCTTGATGAAAAAGAAGGTGTAATTTTTCTTACGACGGGTAGTAAGGATTTACATAAGTTTGCAACTATACGTAATTATGAACAGCGGCTTGTAGCGCGTATTTTGCCTGTTCGAGAATCACTTGATAAGGCCTTGGACAACGGGTATATACCGTCTCGCATTATTGCTATGCAGGGGCCTTTTTCCGTAGACTTGAATACGGCTATGTTTAAAGAGTTTCAATCCTCTTGGGTCGTAACGAAGAATTCCGGTTCCGTCGGCGGATTTTCACAGAAGCTGGAAGCCGCCCGCGCCGCAAGAGCTAAGCTGATCGTTATTGAACGACCTGAAGATGCGGGAAGTTCGTATGAAGAAATACGGGATTTTGTAAAGAGTCAGACGGAGGCATGAGATGCTGACAGTCCATATTATCGGGACAGGTCCGGGGGCTTCGGAGCTGTTGACCAAAAGTGCCGAAAAAGCCTTGAATGAGGCGACAATCGTTGTAGGTGATACACGACTGTTGTCTGAAATGACTGAGGGGAAACGGTGCATACAAACATATAAGGTTGATGAGATTCGACAAATTGTGCTGGAAGCGGATGAAAAGAAAGATTGTCTTGCCGTTCTCGTGTCGGGAGATGTGGGTTTTTACAGCTTGGCCAAGATACTTGCGGATATACCGGGTTGCCGAATCATTCGTCATCCCGGTATCAGCAGTCTCGTCTATTTTGCGGCACGCACGTCTACGAGTTGGGATGATATGTATCTCATGAGCCGTCACGGCAGAGACGGAAACCTTACCGGTGCCGTTATGACACATAAAAAGGTCTTTTGCCTTACCGGCGGAAAAGGCGGGTCCGTTCGGGACTTATGTGAAGAACTCTGTCGCAACGGCTTGGGGCGGGTCAAGGTAACGGTAGGAGAACGCCTTTCATATGAAGAGGAACGGATTTGTACTTTAACGGCATCTGAAGGCGCCAAAGAGGTATTCGATCCTTTAGCCGTCATGGTCGTTGAAAACGAAGGGGCTCAGCCGGTAGTCACTACTGTTCACGGTTGGGATGATTCACTGTTTTTGAGAGGCAAGGCGCCGATGACGAAGCAGGAAGTGCGTGCCTTGGCTATATCGAAGCTTCGTCCCGAAGCCGATCACATCGTTTACGACATAGGTGCCGGGACAGGGTCTTGTTCCGTAGAATTGGCTTTTCAAGTGCCGTACGGTAAGGTATACGGATTTGAAATAAATGAAGAGGCCGCTTCGTTGGCAGAAGCTAATAAGGAGCGGTTTAACGCACGTAATCTGGAAATTATTTGCGGCAATGCCTTGGAAAAAATCGTAGATATGCCATGCCCCGATCGAGTCTTTATTGGCGGAACAAAAGGAAATTTGAAAGAAATTTTAGATATATTATATAAAAAGAATGCTTACTGTCGGATTGTTATTACGGCCATTACCTTGGAAACGGCAGGAGCCGTGGCGGCTTATTATAAAGAACATACGGATTATGAGTTGGAAACCACGCAATTGTTTGCTTCCGAGGGCAGGCGGGTCGGTCCGTATACCTTAATGGAAGGGCATAATCCCGTTTATGTTATGACGGCCTTTCGCAAGGAGGCGGAGCATGAAGGTCAGTAAAGTAAGTAGGATTTTGTTGGCTGCTCCGTCCAGCGGTAGCGGCAAGACGACAGTCGTCATGGCCGTAACAGGGGCTTTTAAGCGCAAAGGCCTCGGTGTACGGGCCTTTAAAGTCGGGCCCGACTATATAGACCCCATGTTTCATCGTGCCGTAACGGGCGTGGAAGCACATAATCTGGATCTTTTCCTGTGCGGTGGTCACGGCAAGGGAGAAGACGTATGCAAGGAAATCCTTTCTCGACATGGAGAAAAGGCGGATATTTGCGTTCTTGAAGGGGCTATGGGATTTTATGACGGACTGGGTCTTTCAAGCGATTTCAGTGCTTATGACACAGCCTGTCGGTTGGAAACACCGGTTGTTCTTGTCGTTAACGGAAGAGGGTCGGCTCTTTCAACAGCAGCCGTACTGAAAGGGCTTGCCGAGTTTCGCACTGACAGTCATGTTGTCGGTTTTATTGTCAATCATATAAAGCCCGGAGTCTACCGCTTTTATAAGGAGTTGTGGGAAAAAGAATCGAGTCTTAAGGCGTACGGATGTTTTCCGGATTTACCGGAAGGGACTTTGGAAAGTCGCCATTTAGGACTTGTAACGGCAGATGAAATTGTCGGTTTACAGCATAAAGCAAGAATTTTGGCAGAAGCGGCTCTGGAATATATAGACTTAGACGGCTTAGCAGCCCTGGCAGAGAAAGCTCCTTCCATATCTTATATACCCAAAGATATAAAAGCGGTCGGTCAGGCAACCGTAGCCGTTGCCAAGGATGAAGCCTTTTGTTTTTATTATGAAGACGGTTTGAACGAATTGGTTCGTTACGGTGCAAAGATTGTCGAATTCAGTCCTCTACATGATAAACAATTGCCGCCTTGTGACGGTCTCTATATAGGGGGCGGGTATCCGGAGCTTTATGCCGAAACATTAAGTAATAATGAGTCTATGCGTCTCAGTATTCAAAAAGCCGTTCAGGCGGGTCTCCCCTGTGTAGGAGAATGTGGCGGTTATATGTACTTGGCCGAAAGTTTCCAGCATGAAGGCACAGTATTACCCATGGTTCATGTTGTGCCGGGAAAAATTTCCATGACGAACCGATTGGTCGGATTCGGTTATGCCGAAATGACGGCTCACGAAGATAATCTGTTATGCTCGGCTACAGAGACGATGAGGGCTCACGAATTTCATTATTCGCAAAGTACCGACGCAGGGGCAGCCTTTACCATTACGAAGCGGGGAAGACGAGCGGCGGGAGAGGCGATTTTTGTTAAAGGGCGTATTTTTGCCGGCTATCCGCATTTTCACTTTAGCGGAGAAACAAAGGCCGCCGAACGATTCGTAAGGGCTTGCGTCGATTTTCGCAAGAGGGAGAAATAATGGATATAGAACACGTATTACCGCAAGATATTGAAAAGAGAAGTATGCAAATTATTGAGGAAGAGTTGGGAGAAGTGCGCCTGGATCCGGATAAGAAGGATATTATCAAACGGGTCATTCATACCAGTGCGGATTTTGAATACGCTCATAACCTCCGATTCAGTAATGATGCAGTCGAGTCGGCACTGAATGCCATTCGTCACGGGTGTACCTTTCTGACGGATACCAATATGGCCTGCACAGGTATTAATGCAGGGGCTTTGAAGAAGACAGGCAGCGAGAAGATATGCTATATGGCAGATGACGAGGTAGCCGCCAAAGCCAAGGCGGATGGAACGACGCGGGCTACAGCCAGTATGGATAAGGCTTGCGATATAAAAGGCCCGCTTATTGTGGCCGTAGGGAATGCACCGACTGCACTGTTTCGCTTGGCTGATTTAATCGATGAGGGTAAGATAACACCGGACTTGGTTATCGGTGTGCCTGTCGGGTTTGTCAACGTTATTCAAGCCAAGGAACGAATCATGACCTGCAAGGTTCCTTATATAGTTGCCGCAGGCCGGAAGGGCGGCAGTAATGTGGCGGCTGCTATTTGCAACGCTCTTTTATATAAGGTTATACGAGGCGAAGATACGAAATGATGATCCAAAAGGCGATACTTCATGTTTTGGATTTCGGCACAAGCATGTGTCTTCTTTCTCAAAAAGAGTTGGATTTATCTATTGAGACTGTCTATGATTATGTGTCTAAGCGTGTCGAAAAGTCATTACACGATCCAGCCGGGCGAACGGGTATATTTTATGAAACGTCGGCACTTAAACGACAGTTGGAAACCTATGCATCCCGAGACTTATCCTTTCAGGAGTTGGCCGACGGTTTGGCTAAAGCGGTTTTCGAGAGTTTGAAACTTCAGGCTGAGGCAGATACGACAGATCTTTTGGTCGCTTCTTTTAAGGATGAGGCGCAAAGAGAAGGCATTGCCCTTTTCTTTTTGGAAAACCGCACGGCTTATACACACCGGATTATGACGGATGAGGATGGGGTGTATAGCCAAATTATTGAATATCAGGCCGTTTTACCGGGACTCATGCAAAAGGTCGAAGCCTATGTATTTATAGACTTAAGCGACTTTACGCTTCGCTTTGGCGATAAGAAACGAAGTATTAACGGCGAAGACGTGTATGCTTTGCCTGAGTTGATTTTACAATGTACGACTGTATTATCCGGGAAGGAAACAGTGAAAAAGACCGAAAAGTTACTGACCAAAGTGGCTGAAGAATATGGTAAGAACCCTGTCAAGGCATTGGCCAAGGGAAAGCAGTATTTGGCACAAACGGCTGAAACAGGCAGCAGCTTTGCCCCTCAAGCTTTCGGCGAAGCTGCCTTTGCAGGCGAGCCCGCTTTGCAGGGGACCTTTACGGAGAAACTGAGACAGGCTGAAGACATACCGAAAGAAGTGAAGGTGGAATCTCGTTTCGCTGAACGGACGGGTACGGTACATAAAATAAAGACGGATACGGGTATTGAAATTACCTTCCCGTCCGCCTATATGGAAAATCCCGATTTTATACAATTTTTCACAAGGCCTGACGGAACCTTGTCTATTGAATTAAAGGGAATCGGTAAAATTATTAATAAGTAAAACAAAGAGGCCATGACCTGTAAGGTCATGGCCTTTAAGTGCTAGCCTTATTTATCGGACAGGTTCATCACATATGATGCCGTCATATCTACAGAGAGAACATCAATCCAGTGAAAAACGGAAAGAACACGGCAAACTGTAAAGATGCGGCTGTGGTCTTGAATAAAAGAGCGCACGTCAGCAAAGCGTTCCTTTTCTGAAGGCAATGATAAATAGCCTGAAACGGCACTGTCAATTAATTCGTTTGTCGGCCATTCTTCGCGGAAGCAACTTTGAAGAAAGAGAAATAAGTCGACGGTTTGCGGGTCGGTTTTTAAAAAAGGTACCTTATTTTCCCAGTCCAGGAAGGTGATTTTTTGTTCTTGTCCATGCCATGTAATGTCGCGGATTGCCGGGCGACCGTGCCAAAATCCGTGAGAATGAAGGGTTGCCAAGGCGTGTCCGGCGTTAAAGAAAATATTCTTACTTTCTTCAACCGAGAGTCTTTTAGCCACTACTTGTAAAGGAGTTCCCGTGTCCTCGGTAACGATAAAATCATCGCATAATAAGACAACGGGAGGGGCCAAGGGAACCGCTTCATTTACAGAAAGCATTTTATAAGCTTCTCTGTAGAAAGCCGTATCGGGACTGCTCTTGGCAAAGGTATTACGTCCGTTGCTCATGCGGCGCTTAATATAGTAATTTATATCGTTATATATAAAGGGAATGACGCGACGTTGAGCGTTTTTTTCAATAGCCAGTAAGGCGGCTGATTTCAGCTTTTTATCCAACATAATGTACCTTTCTTTGACGTAAATCAGTATAAATTCAGTATAGACAGGACTGTTTTTTCTGTCAATGAACAGGACGTTACAGGACTTCATAAGTTGCAAAGCTGTATTTGACGAATCTGCGGCCATAGTATAGAATTATAGAAACTTATATTATTTAGTTATTAATTGGAGGCACTCTATGAAATCTACGAAAAAAGGTCTGTTATTTGCTGCACTTGCCGTTTCCCTGGCTACACTTCCGGGGCAATTTGCTCAAGCCCGGGATGTTGCGGCACAACCTGTAGACGTAGCAACGGCACAGACTATGGTTAACCAGTGGAATAAGAATTGGTATGCAGCCGACGGCCAATTCATTATGTCACTTGAAGGCGGTAATATTAACGGATGCCCCATTTTGAGCGGCTCTGTTGCTCATACGGATAGAGAAACTATCGGTAATTTTAAGATTCAGGAACCGGAACGGGTTCGTGATATTGTTATTAAGCACAGCGGCATGGGGATGCATGAACAGCTCGTTATCGATAATGTGTGGAACTTGTCGCCGTATAACTATGCGGCACATTATGAATCGGTAGGGGGTATTTACCTCGGCGAAACAAAGGCACAGGTTGAAGCTGTTTACGGCAAGCCTATTCGTTCCAACTGGACGTCTGAGGTTGAAACGTGGTACTACGACAGCATTGGATTACAAATGGACTTTGAAGCAGGCCGTGTCGTATCGATTACCTTTAAGGCAACTGGCGATCGTCGTTTAGATCGGACGGGCTTTGATTGCAAGACAAGTCCTGAAGAATTTGCACGCCTTTATCCTACCGGCGCAGTTCCGCAAAAGGGCGGCGTTTACTATATTGCAGACGGTGAATTCCTAGACTTTACGAATTACCCCGACTCCCTTACCTTATCCATTTATAATCATCATGTACAGGAACCGCAGTATGTTCCTCAAAAAGCTTTATAAGAGTGTAGATAATGCAATGAAAAGGCAGCTCCGAGAGGGGCTGCCTTTTGTGTCTTTTCGATTCGGACTAACTGCAGCATTTACAAGGGGTGGGGTCCATATTAGAATAAAGGCTGTATGAGCATCATAGATTCGTAGGGGAGAAGGTGCTGTGGGACAAATGAAGATACAACAAGAGATTATGAAAAAAGTGAATGCCTATATAGCCAATCGTCGGCGAAGAATATATGAGAACGGGGAAAAGAATGTTCACTCGGAGGGGGTGTTCGGACGACGCTGTTATATCGAAAAATTTTCAGGACGTATGTCGGACAAGATGTTTACACAGCTTAAAGCTAAACTTGCAAAAAAAGAAGAATCTTTTGCGGAGCGCTTACTGCGTCTTATTGATGAAAGCGGCATGACGGATGCGGAAGTGTATAAACGGGCAGGCATCGATCGTAAGTATTTTTCAAAGCTTAGGAATGAGAAAGAGCGGATTCCGAAGGCCAAAGTTGTATATGCTTTTATTTTTGCCTTGCGACTGAGTCTTGGGGAAGATATCAACGGCAATGCAATTTACTCGGGTGATTCTTATAGAAATGGAGGAGAATCTGATTATCGGTTACTTTATAATAACTGCACGACAACGACGATATTGGCTCTTTATGGGCCTAGTGGGAAAGATAATTGGCTGTTGAATGATTTAAGTGATGAAATATCTCCTTATATAGTTAATTGGAAATTGAAGCAATGGGGGTTTGCAAGTGGTTTGGTTTCAGAAATTTACGACCCAGAGGAACATTAAATTTAAAGTAATGGTTTTTATCTTTATACTTGCATTTTTTTTTATTGGGGGGCTTTTATTCAGTAGCGATAAGGAAGCCGTAGAGTGGGGACCTCGCACTGTTCTTGAGATTGATTCAGGTGAAGCTTGTACTTTTGTTGCTCCTCAGGAAGGGTATAGCCATGTCACTTTGAATAAGAAAAAACTTGTATTTCCGGAAACAATCAATCATCAGGCGTGTGACTGTAAAATTGATGATGATAAAATTCTTGTTGCTTACATCAATTCGAAATCTCCCAGCGAATTAATTTTAAAAGTGATTATCCAAGGCAAGGGTCAGCGGCAGATTATTTTGGAAACATTAAGTGATCAGAGGATTGCAGAAGGTGCTTATCCTAAAATTTATATTACTGATAAATTTTATTATATTTTATCGGGGCGGTGTCTGTATAAACTAAGTAAAATGGATTTGAAAATAGAAAAAATTCAATTGGAACGGCTTGAAACGCCATTGATTACAAACGGTGGCAGTTTGTTTTTGAGACAGGGAGATTTCCTTACTTTAGCTGAACGTAATGGTGGTAAAACGATGTTACGGTTATCCTCTAAGGAAAGAGTTCGTGGATGGGGAATTGAAGGAGAATCGGTTATTATCGAGAGGAAAGATATGGCGAAAATGGTATCGTTAAAAGATGAAACGCAAACCAAACTTAGAACTCCTAGCTATGGGAGCTTGAACGTTGTTGGAAATATGGGCCATATTGCTATTATTCTATTTTCTCACACAAGTGGTGAAGTTCCCCTATTCGATCCGGCGTTGGCAGCTTATTCGATAATTGACCATGTCGACTATTGGTATTATTCTCCGTATTTATATGATGCTGTTCAACATAAATTTTATGATATACCTGACGAAGTCAAACAATTATTTCCTAGCCATGATGCCTCACTAACGGGGTATTGCGCTCCTCTGAATCTAAAGTTAATTGAAGCAGAATTTCATCAATACATGGATAATTGAGGGAACAATAGTGTATATACCGCAAGAGGGTATCTGTTCTGGATAAGGAATCTGCGATGAAGAAAAAGAAATTAGGCAGATTTTAACGTAAGACTCTTATTTCTCAAAAAATGATTTTAAGTTTAGCGTACGCGTTCTTGTTTCCTCAGATGGAACCTATCAACAGACGAATACATTTGAAGCGGGAGGAGACATTTATACTATTGCCGGTATCGATCAATATAATCGGATTTATGGTGTTGATGCAAACGGAAATACGGCGTATTTAGACAAACAATATAATATAGGAGGCGATCGAACCGCTACTTCTACCGGAAAGCGTGATGAATTTGGACACCTTATTGGCATTGCCAATGATACGGGAAGCTGTAAAACTAAATGATTGGGTATTGCCGGGTGGTATCCATGCATGGTATGACAGAGTGAATCAGAAAACGGGAGAAGTTATTGTCACAGACGGTATCGGTGAATACACGACGGCGCAAATAAAGAATCCGGGTATTTCTTCTGGAGTGACAGAAGCTGCAATGATGCCGCCGAATAATACGCCAGACCCGTCCGATTTAGCCGACTTACTGTTACAGAGCCAACAGCAACATAATAATGATCAGCCAGATTATTCGAATGATACGTCATATCTGTATGCAAAGAATGTAAGTAGAGCCCTGTTAGAACAGGTCTTGGACCGTATAGGCGGGAAATATGGCGCATCGCATTTGGGGACGGCCGCTATTACTGGCAGTGGTGTTGTGACTGATTATCTACAAGGTAAAAGTGCTGAAGATATTTTATTAAATGCAATACTTACTGGAATGGCTGGTAAAGTAGGATAAACAATTGGTGGAGGTCTAAATCTGAAACCAGAAATCACGTCAGGATTATTTGCGGCAGGCGCAGATACTTATAGTGATCAGGCCGATAATGAAAAACAAAAAATGAATATAAATAAATGAAGTAATGTCAATGATTTCAATTCAAGATATTAAAGGGGTTCTTGCTACGATCGGAATAATATTAGTGTTTTCCTATGGTGGGGTTTATATTATTCATAAAATTTTTCGAAAAGAGTTTTTGCGTATTTATAGATATAGTATTTCTCTTATTGCAGGAGGTGTGATATTATATATAAATTTAATTGGTTTTAGTATTTTCTTCTTATTGTGCTAAACGATATTCGATTTGGTTATTTGTGATAGGCTGTGTAGGATTTACGTTGCTCTTTTATAGTAAAAGTGTTTTAGCTAAATGCGAGCATAAAAAAGAAGAATATAGAAAATTGCTTTGTAGCACTAAAAAACTAGCTATATATGATACTATTATGTCTATTGTATTGATTATTAAATACTATCTGATCAATTAAACTATTGAAAGGTAGAACATTGTGGGAGAGGTGTGTTCGATAAATATGAGTAAAGAATAAAAATCTAAAAGTTTATTGGAGATGCAAAAGATGGTTGTAATCCTAAAAGAATAGCCAAGAATCTTCACTTGGGATGACGATTACCGGCGAGGCCATCAGCGGTGTGGATGCCGGATTCTAGGAGGAAAAATATGAGACGGTATTATTAAAGTTGTTGGAAAAGAAATGCAGGCTCAGCTTTATCATGATACGAATCATGCGCTGAATCAGTTGGGAATCTTTTAACCCGAAAGATTTGGAAGGAAGGTGAAAATCGACTAGATACATTTTGAAAAAACTTAAAGCTGTGGGTCATCTGCAAATCTGAATTTGGCTATCGACGATGAAAATAATCGGGAATAGCTTTATCAGAACTAAGTCGTTGATTGAATGGCAAAAAAACATGCTGACGGATCGTAAAGAATACCGGGGCGTGATACTAAAATGATACTATTTTTTTAAAAACGGCCCAAATGAGGCTAATTTTGAAAAAATGATGCCATAAAAATGGCTTAGTGAAGCCATTCTCGTTTTTACGAAATGCCGATGGAGTAGATTGAAAACAAGTACAAGTAAAAAGAAAAGGGTGCAATAGGAGAGATACTCCCGTTGCACCCTTTTCTATAAGGGCCGAAACGATAATCTTGCTGTTTTGGGTGAAAGGGCTTCTTTTCAGAAGGCGGGGGTTTGCGGCCCGAAGGGGGGCTATTAGAATACGCCCTGTTCAACCATAGCCGTAGCTACGCGTTCGAAGCCGGCAATGTTAGCACCTGCCACCAGGTTATAACCGAGGCCGTTGCGTTCTGCAGCATCGACGGAATTCTTGTAAATCGTGTCCATAATGTTCTTCAAGCGAGCGTCGACTTCTTCTTCAGTCCATACGAGACGTTCGCTGTTCTGGCTCATTTCCAGAGCGGAAACGGATACGCCGCCGGCGTTAACAGCCTTGGACGGAGCGACAACCATATCTTTTTGTTCCAAGAGATATTTCAAAGCTTCGTTCGTTGTCGGCATGTTGGCAACTTCGATGTAGTAACGAACGCCGTTAGCAACGATTTGTTTAGCTTCTTCCATGTGAACATCGTTTTGCATAGCCGAAGGCATGACGATGTCGGCTTTAACACCCCAAGGCTTCTGACCGGCATGGAATTCTACGCCGAACTTATCAGCATAATCCTGAACGCGGTTACGGCCGCTCGTACGCATTTCAAGGAGGTAATCAATCTTTTCGGGCGTTGCGACACCTTCGGGATCGTATACATATCCGTCCGGGCCGGAGAGGGTAACAACTTTGGCACCCAATTCGGCAGCTTTTTTACAAATACCCCAGCAAACGTTACCGAAACCGGAAGCGGCAATCGTTTTGCCTTTAATGTCGACATTATCATGTTTGAGTACGTTTTCCAAGTAGTAAACAGCACCGTAACCCGTTGCTTCCGGACGGATAAGGGAGCCGCCGTAGCTAAAGCCTTTACCTGTGAGGACGCCGTTTTCGAAAGTACCTTTTAAGCGGCGATATTCACCGTAGAGGAAACCGATTTCACGACCGCCTACGCCCATGTCACCGGCAGGTACGTCAATGTCCGGGCTGATATAACGATACAAAGCCTGCATGAAGCTTTGGCAGAAGCGCATGATTTCGGCATCCGATTTGCCGGAAGGATCGAAGTCGGAGCCACCCTTGCCGCCGCCGATAGGAAGACCTGTCAAAGCATTTTTGAAAATCTGTTCGAAACCGAGGAACTTAATGATACCGGGATATACGTTCGGTTGGAAACGAAGGCCGCCTTTGTAGGGCCCGATTGCTCCGTTGAACTGACAGCGATAACCGATATTCGTGTGGATTTCTCCCTTGTCATCTTCCCAGACAACGCGGAAGGTGAACATTCTTTCCGGTTCAACAATACGGTTCAAGATATCGAACTTTTCATACTCGGGATGTTTTTCGATAACCGGTTCGAGAGAAGATAATACTTCTTCAACCGTTTGCACGAATTCCGGTTCATTGGCATGTTTCTTCTTCACGTTTTCGATTACCGATGCGAGATACTTGTTCATTAAAAAATCCTCCTTTTACACCTTTGGTTTAATTGGAATGATACGTTAATCTTTTGCGAGGCAAGATGGCAGATAACTTTGTAAGTCATCTCATAGATTTGTTTTCCTCGCTTACCTGTTTTTACTATAGCATTTTTATAATTACTTGTGAACAGTACAAGGTTTAACGTCGCTTAATTAGAGAAGGTTAAAAGAGTAACAATCTGTAATTATTTAAGATAATGTTAGATAAAATTATAAAATTAAAAAGGAGAAATAATAGATAACTTTAAATTATTTTAATTATACTTTTAAATCATAGACTTTGAGGCATGTATATAAAAACAATCTGTATAAAAATATCCCCTTCAAGAATGAATCCTGAAGGGGATAAGATATTATTTTCCGCGCAGGCAGACTGCCAGAAAACGGGGTAAGGGAAGGTTCTGTAAAAAGGCGGCACAGGTTGCCGCAGTAACGGTAACGAATATATAAATAAGGATAATCGGCAGAGCACTTAAAACGATGCCGAAGTGGGCTGCCGTTCCCGTACAAAGGCTGAGAAATACAGGATGTACCAAGTAGACAAGATAGGATTTGTCGCCTAAGAAGGAGAACAGCTTGTCCGTATTGACGGAGACGGGGCGACATTGCCACAGGTAAAGAAAAAAGAGAATAGATGACAAGGTGTAGATCATACCGACGGGACTCAGTTGGTGAACAGTATACACCGCACCGAGTGCATCATAGTGAAGCACGTGCATGACACCGATGTAGGAGGCAACCATGGCGGCGGCGGAGAAGACTTGGAAAAGGATGATCCCCTTGCCATGGTGAGATAAGAAGGCCGTAACGGCTTCAAATTTCTCAGCAGCGAAAGCCCCGAACATGAAAATAAATATATAGTGGAATACTACCCAGTTTAGTCGATAAGAAGCGGCGTCTTTCAGCCAGTCGTTCGTACCCGTATAGGTAAACAGATAGGATGACCAGAAATTAAAGGCCAGATTTGCCAGGAAGAGAATACTGAAGGAAAGAAAGGGGGCCTTTAACATGTAAGCTAACAGCCTGCGCCACAAGGGCATGAGAAGGTAAAACCAAAGGAGAATGACGAGAAAATATATGTGATACATGGCTAGCCCGTATGTCAGTGTTTTGAATACGGCAGAAGGACTGAAAATACCTAAATTGCGGCTGAGAACGGCTGTATACAACATATAAAAAAAAGACCAGGTTATATAGGGGAGCAATACGGTCTTAAGGCGTCTTTTTAAGTAAGCACCGTAGTCAAAAGGAGCTGACAGCGGTTGACTGCAGAACATGCCGAAGGCGGAGAGAAAAAAGAAGGCCGGCACGGAAAAGCGTGAGAGGATTTCCAAGAGACCGATAAGGGCCAGATTGGGAGTAGGATTTGAAAGCGCGGCGGAGCCTACGTGAATGCCGATAACACCGAGCATGCAAAGGCCGCGCATATAGTTAATAGAGCGGATGAATCGTTTTGACATAAGCACCTCTATGACATACAATACACAATATATATGTGTTATTATAGCAATGCGAACGGCTTTTCGGTAGAGGTGATTTCCATGAATGACGGCAGATTGCGTAACTTAGTGCGAGGAGCTATACTTTTGGCTTTGGCGGTTGTATTGCAGGGAATGCGTTTGATAATACCCGTGCCGACACCGATAAGTATGTTTTTAATCGGTTCGGCCGTCAATGCCTGCCTGGTTCTTATTGCTCGTACGACAGGGCGTACGCAGGGTGTAACGGCAGCCGTATTATTGCCCGTTTTTGCTTGGTTGGAGGGAATGTTGCCCTTGTGGTTTTTCATCTTTCCCGTTATGGTCGGAAATATTGTTTTCGTACTTCTCGTCAATACGGCAAGGGGACGAGGAATTTACGGTGCGGCTTTTGTCAAAGCCTTCGTATTGTACAGTGCTTTTTTTGTGCTTTTACAAGTTGTTGAAGTTCCGAACCGTATCGGAGCCGGTATCCTTTTTGTCATGAGTTGGCCGCAAATCGTAACGGGTCTTATCGGCATCGGTATTGCCCTATATGCACAAAAACGGTTGGCGGAAGTGACGAAAAAAATAAATTGTTAGGAGACGTCCAAGATGGATTTATTGCGTCAGATTCCCCTGATTATGGGGGTTTTGTTTATAGCTATCGGGGTTTTTCACGGTTGGAAATTGCGTAGCGTCGTACGGCGGTGTACCGTTTATGCGGACGGAGTCGTAGCGGGATTTCATGAAGTTAAAACTCGCAGTGGGGTTATGTACTATCCGGTTATCGAGTTTTCAGTTGAGCATAAAAAAATTCGGGCAGAGTATAAATTCGGGGCTTCCGAATGGGAATTCAAGGCGGGAGATAAGGCTACACTTCGTTATAATGCGGAGAATCCCGAAGAAATTTATTTATATCATTCATTACCCCTGTGGAAACAGTATTTATCACCGCTATGTATCATTATAGGCGGGCTTATCTTTGTTTGGACATATTCGTATTTTCTCTAAGGCGAGGTGAAGGTCGTGACGGAAGAAAGACAGGTCGATGTACAAGCTGCAACTGACGGTATACGACAGTTTTTAAATGCCTGGGGAATAGATTTAGAAAAGACCGGGATGGCGGATACCCCTATGCGGGTTGTTGAAGCGTACGGCGAATTCTTTTCCGGACTTAACCGTACGGATGAAGACCTTTGGAAGAACCCTATTCAAACGGACACGACAGGAATTGTCGCTCTTCGTAATTTAGAATATTATTCTTTGTGTGAACATCATTTATTGCCTTTCTTCGGAACCGTAAGTATCGCTTATTTACCGAAAAACGGAAAGATAGCCGGCTTCGGCCGTTTCGCCGATGCCGTGGCTGTTTATTCCCGGCGTCCTCAATTACAGGAACGGATGACGGAGGAGTTGTGTCAGAGTATAGAAAAAGGTCTTGATGCGGCAGGGGTTCTGGTCATTGCCAGGGGCAGACATTTATGCCTGTCAATGCGCAATCCTCTAGCAGGAAAGTCGGAGATTATGACCGTTGCCGCACGAGGAGCTCTGGAAGCCGGGAGTTCCTTATATGAGAGAGCTTTAAAGCTACTGGAGGAACACGGAGATGAATGAGAAAGAACGTCGCTATCAATGGTCGGACGGAAAAGAATTGATCATCGGTAAGAAGACCTTGGTCATGGGGATTTTGAACGTAACGAGTGATTCTTTTTCGGACGGAGGCAAGTGGAATACGGTAGATAAGGCTTTAGCACATATGGAAGAGATGGTAAATGATGGAGCCGATATTATAGATATAGGTGCCGAATCCTCTCGCCCCGGCTTTGTTCCTGTCGGAGCAAAAGAGGAAATCTCAACTTTATCACAGTTTTTACCGCATATTGTTAAAAAATGCCCTGTTCCCGTTTCGGTAGATACGTTTAAAGCGGAAACGGCGGAATATGCAGCCAAAGAAGGTGTACATCTGCTTAACGATATCTGGGGATTGCAGTATGAAAAGGAACCGGGAGAAATGGCGGCAGTGGCTGCCAAGTACGGCCTTCCGGTCGTGGTTATGCATAACTGTAACAATACACATTATTCCGACATAATTAAAAACATGAAAGAGTTTTTTAAGAAATCCCTTAATATAGCGGAAATAGCGGGTATCCCGAAGGAGCATATTATCCTTGACCCGGGTATCGGCTTCGGTAAAACCTTTGAGCAAAACATATATGTATTACAAAATTTAAATAAATTTATGTCGCTTCCCTATCCCTTTCTTTTGGGAACCTCGCGCAAGGGCTTTTTGGGGAAAATCCTCGATATGCCCGTAACGGAGCGTGTTGAAGGGACTGGAGCTACTTGTGTTTTGGGTATAGCTGCAGGCTGTAACATTGTGCGCGTCCATGATGTCAAAGAGATTGCCCGCATGTGTCGTGTAGCGGATGTATTGTGCGGGAACGAGAATTTTAGTGTACAATAACGGAGGAAGGACCAATGGATGAAATAATCATTACCGGAATTGCCTGTAAAGGCTATCACGGGTGCCTTCCGGAAGAACGAGTAAAAGGGCAGCCTTTTATTGTAGATTTGGCCTTACGACTGGATTTGAAGGATGCCGGTTTGACAGATGACTTACAACGTACGATTGATTACGGTGAAGTCTGTAACACTGTAGTCGCCATTGTTGAAGGAAAGCCGTTCAACTTAATCGAATCTTTGGCTTATGCTATTGGAGACAGATTGTTGGAACAGTTTTTTCTTTTGGGTTCCGTTGCAGTTACATTGCACAAACCCGAAGCGCCTATCGGTTGCTCCTTCACGGATGTAGCCGTGCGGACAGAGAGATTCAGACATGAATAGGTTTTATATCGGACTGGGGTCCAACAGTGGGGACAGAGACGAGTATATGACTCGTGCTCTACAAAGCTTGGGAGCGGATAAGGATATAAAGGTACAAGGTTTTTCTTCCCTTTATGAAACGCCGCCGTGGGGGGTTACGAATCAACGGCCCTTTTTAAATGCCGTCGTCGTTATCGACACGGATTTAAAAGGAGAAGCTTTGTTGCGACGTTGCCGTACTATAGAAGCGGAGTTAGGCAGAGTTCGTCACTGTAAGTGGGGTGCCAGGACGATTGATCTGGATTTACTTTTTTCGGAACGGGAAGAGTGTCATACGGAGTTTTTGGAAATGCCTCATCCGTATTTAACACAACGAGCTTTCGTACTGGTACCGTTAATGCAAGTTGCAGGTAATTGCGAGATACAAGGGAAACCGCTGGGTGATTGGTTGAGCCGGCTGACGAATGTGAATGAAATCAAGGAAGTAAAACGGCCTGTGAGGGGGTATTTGCAATGGAAAGAATTTTAATTGCCGATGATGAAGCGTTAATGAGACAGCTTGTTGCCGATTTTTTACGTCCCGAAGGATATGAAGTCCTGGAAGCTGTAGACGGAAAACAGGCTTTGGACATTTTTAATGAACAGAAGCCGGACTTGGTCCTGCTGGATGTTATGATGCCCGGTTATGACGGTTGGACGGTGTGCAGAGAAATTCGCCGCACATCGACGGTTCCTATTATCATGATTACGGCGAAAGATGAAGAAATCGACCAACTCTTTGCCTATGATTTAGGTGTGGACGATTATATTACAAAGCCTTTCAGCCCGAAACTTTTGGTAGCTAAAATGAAGGCGTTGTTGCGCAGATTACACGGTGAAGGGGAAGAAAACGGCGCCGATGCCGTACCGGCGGAAGGTGTGGCCATTGACCGTGAAGCGCATCAGGTTCTTATTGACGGTAAGAGTACGGATCTCAGTCCGACGGAATATAAATTACTCAATTATTTGATGACGAATGCCGGAAAGGCTTTGAGTCGTCGCCAGATTTTGAATAAAGTTTGGAACTATGAGTATTACGGGGATCTTCGAACGGTTGATACTCATATTAACCGATTGCGTATTAAATTGGGGAATCGCGGTTCTTATATTCAGACCGTCCGCGGTTACGGGTATCGTTACGATAAACAACAATGAGAAACGTTTCGCTTCGCCAAAAAGTCGGGTTCGGCCTTGTGGGCTTTACCCTTACCTTTGTATTGACCCTGATTTTAGTCATCGGTTTTGCCTTTGAGCCCATTTATTACGGAATTCAGCGGCATAATATGGCGACCTTGGCTGAAGACGTCGGCCGTATCTATAAGGCCGAAGGATCTACGGGGATTCAGAAAATCAATGAACTTACCGACTCGACAAGTGCCGATGTCTTCGTCATTGATCAAGGCGTGCTGGTATACTTATCGGGTGCGGATCGTACTAGGGTTTTGAGTGATTCAACCGAAGAAGAGACGGCATCGCAGGGACGCCGATTAATACAGTCGGCCAGGGCGAATGTGCCTCAGCATATTCGTATTATCGTATCTTTGCTGCGCGGATATGATCCGCCGGAAGAAGATTTGAACAAGATCATGTACTATACGGATAATAATAGTGACAGCATTCGATTTTACAGTCTTGTTTCTCGCATTAGTGACCATACGTATGTAACTATAAGTCAGCCATTGGCCCCGTTGCGGGAAAATGTGAAAATTGTTCAGCGATTTATCCTGATGTTAGGACTTATTTGGATAGCCTTGGCTTTGTGGGGGGCTTTCCATTATTCAAAGAAATTGACCGACCCTTTGTATGAATTAAAGGGGATTGCTATGCACATGGCTCATCTTGATTTTTCGCGCAAATGGGAGCGAACCGGTACGAGTGAAGAAATCAGTATGGTCGGTGAGACTCTGAACACCCTGTCGTCTAAGCTGAATCAGGCACTGGAAGATTTGCAGCAGAGTAATACGGCCTTGCAGATTCAGTTAGATAAGGCTACTGAAATCGAGTACATGCGCAAATCCTTCATATCCGCAGTATCTCATGAATTAAAGACTCCCTTAGCCATCATTCAAGGCTATGCGGAGGCCTTGGAAGATTTGCAAAATCTTCCTGTAGAGACGCAGGAACACTATTGCTCGGTCATTTGTTCGGAAACGAGGAAGATGGACAGTCTGGTTCGTGACCTGCTCAACTTATCGCGATTGGAAGCAGGACGGTTGCAACTGGAATTGACGGATTTCGATTTTGCCGCTTTGATGGAAGAATCGAAGATTCGTTTCAAAGAGCCGGCTAAAGAAAAGGGCATTCACCTGTTCTGGACTTTGCCTGACGAAATGCCTTGTTACGGCGACCCGGGACGCTATGATATTATTCTCAACAACTTCTTATCCAATGCCATCGATTATACGCCTGTAAACGGTTGTATTAAAGTAACGGTTACGGTAGAAGAATCGGACTATTTGGTAGAAGTTTTTAACGAAGGTGAGACAATACCGGAAGAGTTCCATACACGTATATGGGAACCCTTTTTCAAGGTCGACTCGTCGCATACGCGAGATGCTCAGCGTAAGTTCGGCGGACACGGATTAGGTCTCGGCATTGTCGCGTCATTACTTACCTTGCACGAACAGCGGTATGGTGTACGCAATGAAAAAGACGGTGTTACCTTCTGGTTCACCGTCGCAAAAGAAAAATAGTATATTGTTCTTAAAATGCTCTTGTCCCCAAAGAGGGATGAGAGCATTTTTTTAAAGTCAGCCTGTCAATGAGATGTCCCGCTTCCTCCAAATCGATGTCATCCTTTTTTCCGTTGTGTTCAAAAACACAGACGGGGTGCTCCGTGCCGACTTCGCCGCCGGGCAAGTAAATATATTCCTGTGTTTTCGTATCGCCGAAGATAATACCGGCCAGTAGGTGTTTGTTAGCAATTTGGCTCATCTTAATGGTCCTTATTCATAATTTCGCTTATATCCAAGAGTTTGCAGTCTCTGTAGTCCGCCGATACTAGGTGCAACAGAGTACCGTTAAAGACACGGGGGAACATGGTATTCGGTTGCATGCCGTGTAAATGGCCGAACACACAGAGAGGAACTTTGTATTTTTCCAATAATTCCGTAAATCCGCTCGGTTTGGTCAAGTCGCAGACCGGCGGGTAGTGGAGCAGTAATACGGTATGGCGACAACCGAGCTTTTCCGCTTCCTGAAGCGTTCTCTCAACACGTAAGAGTTCGCGCCTGTACGGCTTGTCGTCTTGAGGTGAACGATAGTGAATATCGCCGGGGCTGATCCATCCGTGGGTGCCGCAAACGGCAAATTCCTTGTTTTCCGTTTCCATAACCGTACCGTAGAGGTAGTACATATTATTTTCGTTATCCAGACGGTTGAGCTTACCGGCACTTTCCCACCAATAATCGTGGTTGCCGCGAATAATAATTTTTTTACCCGGCAGAGCTCTGATTTCGTCCAAGTCCTCTTGAGCTTCTTTAAGGTGCATAGCCCAAGAGGTATCGCCGGCAATGAGAACCGTATCGTCATTACTTACACGCGAACGCCAGTCTTCTTGAATGCGCTGCCAATGATTTTTCCAACGCGGGCCGAAGACGTCCATCGGTTTTTTCGCAGGTGTTCCGGATAAGTGCAAATCTCCTATTGCAAATAAACGCATAGATTAATCCTTTGTTGATAAAAGTTTGTTTTTTAAAGCCCGGACCGTTTCCAGGCGAGAATTTTCGTCCGTAATTTGAGGGATTTTATATCCTACATATAAGGGATTGGTCAAAAAACGGGGAACCGCTTTGGCGAAGATTCCCGATTCTTCGGGGAAATAGTAAAAGTAAAGATTATAACTGTCCGTAAATTGAGCGTAACGTTCAGTTATATATCGGGCTGTCAGCTGCAAGTATCGGGAAAAATCGCTAAAGCCCCGATCATGATGAAGAATCAGGTTGAATTCGTTGAAACCTATAAGGGGATGATCGGAAAGATTTACTTCCAAATCGGGTGTAGCCAAAACGACTTGACCCTTTAAGTGCTCAATCCGTACGTCGCAATGGTAGTCATATTCTTTCAAACCGATGACCTGCATGTGCGGATGGTGGATAGTCCCGCCTGAAAGACGACCGTAGTTGCGGTAAAAGAGGACGGACTTAAATTGCTTGTTCTGTCTCATAATCATCCACTTCGACACGGCAAAATGCAGTAAGCTTTCAGCATATTCAGGCGTGTAATGGGTAAACTCGCCGTCGTCGTTGTCCGTTTCTATGATTAAGGTCGGATCTGTATTTTTTAAAACGGGAAAGGCATTTTTGAGCCAGATCATAGGGCCCTTTTTATCTAAAATCCCTTTTAAATGAGGAACATCACAAAAGGGACAATACTTTTCGTGTCGCCGTACCGTATTCGGTTTTTGTTTACCTATGGCCAAATCGAACTCTAACGGCTTATCGTAGTCCCTGTTTGTCATCGTATCGCTCCTTCCGTGTAGTATATATTGTAGCATACTGAATATGGTTTTTAAATCGTGTGATATAATTAAGCATATTGAGTGAAAAGGAAATATACAGGTGAAAAATTCAGATAAGTGGCCACTCTTATTGTTGGAGTGGTTTAGTAAAAACCGCCGACACCTGCCCTGGCGCAGTGAAGGTAAGCGAGATCCTTATGCCGTATGGGTGTCGGAAGTCATGTCGCAGCAAACCAAGGTAGAGACTGTAAAACCGTATTATGAAAGTTGGATGGAGCAATTCCCTTCCGTAGCGGAACTGGCTGCTGCGGATGAGCAGGATGTCTTGCGTCAGTGGCAAGGATTGGGATATTATTCGCGAGCTAAAAACTTGCTGACTGCCGTACGGGAAGTTCAAAATAAATACGGTGGTGTTATTCCCAGTGAAAAAGCGGAACTGCTTACCTTGAAAGGTGTAGGCGACTATACGGCAGGAGCTATTTCAAGTCTTGCCTATAATCGTCCCGTAGCGGCTGTAGACGGCAATGTTTTGCGTGTTCTGGCAAGGTTATACAAGATTGAAGAAAATATTTTGTCTACAAATGTAAAAAAAGAGGTTACACGACTTGTGGAGTCGCAGATTCCGCCGGGTAGAGCCGGAGATTTCAACGAAGCACTTATGGAATTCGGTGCCGTTGTTTGCATTCCCAAGTATCCGCGGTGCTCGGATTGCCCTTTAGCAGATTTTTGCGAAGCCAAGGCTGCGGGTATGGAGAAGGTCTTGCCCGTGCGCCTTGCTTCTAAAAAACAGACTGAAGAGCAATATGCCGTATTAGTATGTCGCAGAAATAAGTCCGTCCTGGTCAGGCAGCGGCCGGATCGCGGACTTCTGGCATCTATGTGGGAGTTTCCGGCTGTACGCGGCGAAGAAGGACGGGCAGAAGATAAGCTGCGGGACTTAATGGCGTCCGTAGGAATATCCGTTTTCGTAGAGCCTGAGGTCGTTATGAATATTAAACATGTTTTTTCTCATAAAAAATGGCATCTTTCCGTATACGAAGGCCGATATACGGGTGGAAATTTGACGGAAAAGGAGAAGTGGCAGTGGTTGCCGGTTTGTGAGTACACGTCTTTGCCATGGGCGGGGCCGCACGGTAAGATCACAGCTTTATTATCATGAAAGGTTGGTTTTTAGTTCTCTTTCTAATCATTACTGCCGGCGGATCCGCCCTGTCGGCCGCCGCTTTTTTCTATATTACAAAATCTCAATCAAAGTTTGTAAAGATTCTTGTTTTTTCCCTTTGTACTCTTGTCATTGCCATAGGTGTACGTTTTTATGAGGAGACATACTATAGCTTTTATGACATGTCTTATATTAAGGGATTGCAGTATGCAGCTATGGCCGGGTTGGATTGGTTGATGACCTGGTTTGCTCTTCTTCCTTTGGCCATCGTAGGGACGGCTGTCGTCTTTATAAAAAGACACGGGAGAAAGGGCGGAGTTTATAAGGTCCATAGTGTCGACACAGGGCGACGGAGATTTTTAAAGAAGGCCGTCTTAGTTCCCGTCGGTGCGGGACTTGTTACGACTTTCGGACTGACGGACGGGAACGCTCGCGTCGTTACAGAGCGACAGAGTCTCAGCTTTAAGTCTCTGCCGGCCGAATTGGACGGCTATATTATAGGTCACATATCGGATATGCACGTAGGCGTTTTTTTAGGGGCGGACGATTTAGGCAGAGCTATTGACGAGGTAGCCGAAAATAATGCGGATATGCTCGTCATTACGGGTGATTTGGTTGATGAAATGTGTCTTGTGCTCGAGTGCGGATTCGTATTGGCCGAGAAAGCATCCCGTTTTCGCGACGGCATATATTTTTGTTACGGTAACCACGAATATTTTCATGACGTACAATATGTGACGACTATGTTAAAAAATGCGGGAGTGCATATTTTACGTAATGAAGGGGTTGTTATTCGGCCGCAGCGCTTTCCCGGTCAAGCTTTTTTTCTGGCAGCTACGGACTACAGTTTTGCCAAGACGAAGGGAGCCTTTGAACGGCAGGCTGAGAAATTTACGAAGCAGGCTCTTCAAGGCAGGCCGCAGGACATGTTTACCGTTTTATTAGCCCATCATCCCGATTTTTTCGATCCGGCCGCCGTAGCCGGCGTATCTTTGGTCTTGTCAGGCCATACGCACGGCGGACAGCTGATTTTCGCAGCTCCCGTAGCATCTCTTAAATATGCGTATTTAAGAGGGCTGTATCGTCAGGGAGATACCTATTGTTATGTTAACCGGGGGACGGGGCATTGGTTGCCATTGCGCATCGGTTGTTCCAGAGAAATTACGATTCACACCTTGCATACGGTATAGGAAAAGTGATTGACGACCGGTCGGGACTATATTACTATTATCAAGCAAGTATATAGAAGATATTTAAAGGAGGATTATGCTCATGAAAATAGCAGTACCCTATGAAGACGGAAAGGTGTTTCAGCATTTCGGCAGGGCGAAAGAAATCAAGCTGTATACGGTCGAAAACGGTGCCGTAACGGCGGCTCACCTCGTTACCAATGAAGCGGAAGGTCACGGAGCCATGACTCGGCTTTTGAAAGAATTGGGTGTCAATATCGTTATTTGCGGTAATATCGGCGGTTGTGCACAGAAGGCCGTACGTGAAAGCGGAATGGAGCTGTATGGGGGTGTCATGGCTCGTGCCGATGATGCGGTTAACGCATTTTTATCAAATAATCTTGCATATGACCCCGAGGTAGGGTGTCACGAATTTGATGATGACCCCAATCATACGTGTCAGGGGTAATAAGTATTGACCAAAGAGAACTGCGTAAACATTATGTTTCGCAGTTCTCCTGTTGTTTAAGGAAGGAGGGGAGAGATAGATGAAGTTCGGCGGGCCTATCGATATGTTGCACGGCTCGTTATGGGATAAGGTTTTGGCCTTTACATTGCCTTTGGTAGCAACGGCTTTGTTGCAACAATTATACAATGGTGCGGATTTGACCGTGTTGGGACAATTTGTGGGTAAACAGGCCATGGCGGCCGTAGGAAACGACATTCCCGTAGTAGGGCTTTTTTTATCCCTCTTGCTCGGCTTATCCTTGGGCGGTAACGTAGTCGTTGCCCAGCTTTTGGGCGGCGGTAAGTATAAAGACGCCTCAAAGGCTGTTCATACAGCCTTTGCCCTGTCTCTGATTATAGGCATTCTTCTTCTTGTTGTAGGTCAGGTATTTGCCGTTCCGGCCTTACATCTTCTGGGAGTTCCTGAAGAAATACTACCGGAAGCGGAATTATACATGCGTATTTATTTTTCCGGAGTACCCTTTGTCAGCCTTTACAACTTTCAGGCGGCTTTATTTCGCAGTCGCGGAGAAGTCACCATACCCTTGGCTGCTTTATTTGTAGCCAGTATGTTGAATATAGTTTTGGATTTAATGAGTGTAACCGTCTTTGATTTGGGACTGGTCGGAGTGGCGGGAGCTACGGTTATTGCCAATATGACGGCATCGGGCATTTTATTCTTTGCTCTATATAAAAGGAACGATGTTCTGTCTGTTCGAATTAAAGACCTGACCTTTCATAAGGAACATCTAAAGAGAATGTTGTCTATCGGAATGCCGGCAGGAATTCAAGGGATGGTTTTTTCCGTAGCCAACCTTATCATTCAAACGGCCATTAACAGCTTGGGGCCCGATGCCATGGCCGCATCGGCTGCTTCTTTTATCTTGGAAATTAATGTTTATGTTATTCTTATGTCCTTCGGGCAGGCGACTACAACCTTTGTAGGACAAAATTTCGGAGCACGGCAGATTCATCGTTGTCGGCAGGTTACGACGTTATGTATGAAAATGAGTGTCGCCGTATTTGTCGTTATGGCGGCCTTTGTGTATGTTAAAGGGGAAGCTGTGCTGCATATCTTCACGAGTGATCCGGCTGTCATAGAGTTGGGGTTAATTCGCATACACTATGTTGTCGAATTGGAGATTTTGAATATTTGTATGGAAATCCTTTCCGGTGCCATGCGCGGCTACGGCTTTTCCCTACCGCCGGCTATTGTGACACTCATCGGTATTTGTGCTGTGCGGATTGTTTGGGTATATACGGTTTTTGCCGCCAATTCCGGATTTTCCGTCCTTATGATGATTTATCCTATCAGCTGGGGTATTACAACTGTATTGTTATTTGCCTTATATAGGTGGTATATGTATCGTCTGGCGGGGCGACTGAAAGAGGGGCACCGAGTCTAAAGTATACTACAGTAGTGTTGTAAAGAGCCTTGATGACGTGTTATAATTTAGTCAAAATCATAGATTATGGAGTAACAGAGGTGTTTTAATATGAGAACCAATACGGGTACGATAGAAGAAGTGTTGCCTAACGGCATGGTACGTATACAGACCAATCGTAACAGCTTATATTCGCCGTGCAGTGCGTCCCTTTGTGCCGACAATGTGGTTATAGATGCAGTCAATAAGATCGGTGCAAAAAAAGGTGAATATGTGGAATTTACGATTCCCGATGAACATATGGTATCGGGAGCACTGTTGTGTTTCGGGTTACCGCTGCTTCTTATTTTGTTGTGCGCCGTTGCCGGTGCCTATATAGGCCCGCAGGCTTTCGGGACGTCGACACAAAACGGGGCGATTATCGGGTTTTGTATCGGCATACCTATTGCCATTGTAGCTATTAAGACTTATGACCTGGTTATGAAGTCACATAATAACAGGTCGGAAGTTATTGCTCTCGTAGATGAAGAATAGGAGAAACAAATGATGCTTGCAACGGGGACGAAAGCTCCTGATTTTACACTGGCTGATCAAGGGGGAAAAGCAGTCAGCTTATCCGATTTTAAAGGGAAGAAAGTCGTTTTGTATTTTTACGCTGAAGACGATACAAAGGGGTGCACCAATCAAGCTCAACGCTTTGCGGAATTACAGCCGGAGTTTGCAGACAAGAATGCTGTCATTATCGGCATCAGTAAGGATACGGCAGAGTCTCATAAGGCCTTTGCCGAAAAGTATCATCTGCCCTTTACCATCTTGGCGGATCCGGATAAAAAAGTTATCAATATGTACGGTGTATGGGGCGAAAAGAAATTGTACGGTAAAACCGTGACAGGGCTTATTCGTACAACCTATATTATTGATGAAGACGGTATGATTGAAAAAGTATTCCCCAACGTACGGGCTGCGTATAACGCAGGCAAGATGTTAAAAGAAATATAAAGTAGATGCAGATATAAAGAAAGAACGGTATGGAAGATTCATTTTCCATGCCGTTCTTTTTTGGTGCAGAATTTTATAAACTTTTATCCGCTTTTATAAGGCCGAGCCAACCGGCCGTATCGCATCGTTTTAAACGAATGTGATCGAAAGGATATTTAATAATACTTTGGGGACAGACCTTTTTTAAGGTTGTCAAACTTTTTAAAATATTACTGTTCGTAGCCGTAGAAAAAGGAATGACGGTTTTTTCCTTTAAGTCGCAACGACTTAAAAATTCGGAGAAAAAGGCGGGTATATCGGAAAACCATACGGGAAAGCCTATGAAAACTGTATCATACGATGAAAGGTCCGGAACGGGAGTAGCCGTTTCGGGAACTATATCCTTTTTACGTTCTTTGCGTACGCGTAAAATCGATTGTAAATAGTTTCCATACGGTTCTTTCGGTTCCACTTTTAAAGTATCGCAAGGAATAGTTTGACAAACTCGATGGGCAAGAGCCTCTGTGTTTCCCGAACGGGAACAGTATAATATAATGGCCTTCATGTAATCATCTCCTCTACGGAAAAAAGGCGTAAATTCATTGTACCTTTCAAAACACACTTTGTCCAATACGAGAAGATGAAAAAATAATGTATACATGAGTTTGCGTAATTGACAGGCAGAAGCTTCATCCGTATGATAATAATAAATGATTACAGAGGAGGAATATATATGAATACTTTGGTATCGCCTGAAAACACATGGGTATTGCTCGCTATCATGTGTTCGGCTGCCGGAATATCTATTTACTTAGAGCAACATTATGCATGGGCCTCGAAACTTTCGGGCGCTATTATAGCCTTAGTTTTTGCCTTGGTACTGGTTAATTTACAGGTTATTCCGACGTCGGCTCCCTTGTTCGACGATGTTGTCTGGGGATTTGCCGTTCCCATTGCCATTCCGTTGCTTTTGCTGCAAGCTAATATGCGTAAAATCTGGAAAGAAACGGGACGGATGTTCTTTATCTTCCTTATCGGTTCCGTCGGCACGGTAGTCGGAGCTTTGCTCGGATATGCCGTACTCGGTTCCTACGTACCGGATTTGAACAGTGTGGCTGCCATGATTACAGGTTCATATATCGGTGGCGGTGTTAATTTCACGGCTTTGGCGGATGCATTCAAGGTTAAAGGAACCGTTATTTCCGCCACTGTCGTGGCCGACAACCTGAATATGGCTATTTACTTTTTAATCCTCATTGCCGTTGCAGGGAATGCTTTTTTCAGAAAGCATTATACGCATCCTCATATTGATGACGTTGCCGTAAACGGCAAATCTGAAGACGGAGAAACTTTGGCGGCAAAATATTGGGGCAGAAAAGAGATCTCTTTAAAAGATATTGCTTTAAATCTTATGTATGCCGTCATTGTCGTAGCTGTCTCCAAGGCTATTGCGGCCTTCTTCGGTACGGTTGTTCCCAAGGATACGGGCTTTTTGCAGATGTGTAACACCTTTTTCGGTAGTCAGTATGTGTGGATTACCTTACTTGCCATGTGTTTTGCTACTTTCTGCCACAAGCAGGTAGCCTCTATGAACGGATCACAGGAAATCGGAACGTACTTTATTTATCTTTTCTTCTTTGTTATCGGCGTTCCCGCATCAATTTCCGAAATTATTCAAAATGCTCCCTTGTTGCTCGTATTTTGTCTTATTGTTGTCCTTGTCAATATGGCTTTTTGCTTTGTTTTCGGGAAACTCTTCAAGTTTGATTTGGAAGACATCATACTGGCATCCAATGCCAATATCGGCGGACCTACGACGGCGGCCGGCATGGCAATTTCTCAAGGATGGTACCGTCTTGTAGGGCCGTGTATGCTCGTCGGCACTTTCGGCTATGTTATCGGTACGTATTTGGGTATTATTGTAGGCAGTATGCTCGGACTTTAAGGTATGACAGGGGGGATGACCGATGGCGTATGTTTTTGACGGACATTCGGATATATTGTGTCATGTTGCGAAGCATAGAGCGGCAGGAGAAACCCGTATTTTTCAGAACTATCATGCACAACGGCTGGCTGAAGGTAATATAGGAGCCATGATTGCTGCGGTCTGGATTGAACGGGATTATGTACAGGAACCGACGGAACGAATGTTGGAGATTTTGGGATATGCCTCTCAGGAATTCAGGGAGAATCAAGATGTATTGGGACTTATAAAAAAAGCGGATGATTTAACAGCCTTGAGAGATGCGGGAAAGACCGCTATACTCTGGGGGATGGAGGGCCTTAGCGGGCTCAAAGGACGCACTGTTTTCTTGGAAGCCCTGTATGATTTAGGGGTTCGTCACGCCATGTTGACGTGGAATGAAGAAAATGAGTTTGCCGTCGGGGCGGGTGATACACAGGGCATTTACGGCTTGAAACCGGCAGGTATCGCTGCCGTGCATTTAATGGAGAAACTCGGTATGATTGTCGATGTGTCTCATGCCAATGAAAAGACCTTTTACGGCATAGTGGAGACAGCGACAAAACCCCTGTTGGCATCTCATTCCAATGCATATGCCCTTTGTCCGGCTAAGCGCAATCTGAAGGATGAGCAGATTAAAATTATTGCTTCTACGGGAGGCGTCATCGGCATGAATGCCTGGCCGGCCTTTATTGATGAAAAAGCACCGTCGGCGGAAAAATTGGCGAATCACGTCGATTATATAGTAAATCTTGTAGGAATTGACCATGTAGGTTGCGGATTTGACTTTTGTGATTTTTTGGATGATAATGCCTTATCCTTCGCCGAGCCCGGCCAAGTGAGTACAAAGGATTTGGAAGATGCGGCTAAAGTACGAAACTTTACGGATATTCTGAAACGTCGCGGATACGACGAAGAAGCATTGGAAAAGATTATGTACAAAAATATGGAAAGACTTTTGTACTCAACTTTGTAATCGGTATTAACGAAAGATTTTGTCGGCTCGTCTTTTTGCGGGCCGACTTTTCTTGTATTGAGGTAATGATGGAAAAAAGACGTTATTTGTTTTATCTTGTCGTAGGCTTCATAGGGGCTCTTGTATCTTTGGCACAATGGCCTATGTATGCCGCCGCTTTTTCAATATTGGACAACTTTACGGGTGCGACAGTTTTCGCTTTATCGCCGCTACTGTTTGTCATTCCTTATGTAGGAGCCCTTGTGTTACCTTTACGCCTTGTCAAATTCTTGACGCCTATGGGCGGTTATTGGTTTGTCGCAACCTACTATGGCCTATTGGCCCTTATCCCGTATTATTTTATCAAGGTTATAACAGTGTTTACGGGAAGCGATTCTTTAGCAGTTATATTGCCGGTGTACGGAAGGGTATGGGTCTTTATCTTAGGTCTTATATTACTTTACGGATATTACAAAGCTACTCATCCCGTGTACCGGTATGTGGATGTGCAGTCGGACAAGGTAGACGGTGAGGTAACTATCGCTTTTTTAAGTGATATCCACTTAGGTGCCGTTTTGGGTAAGCCTTTTGTGCAAAAGCTTAAGGTTCGATTGGAGCAGTTAGGAGCACAGATTGTTCTTTTCGGTGGAGATATTATAGACGGAAACCTTTTATTTGTTTTAAAAGACGGCTCTCTTAACGGGTTTGCACAATTAGGGCGGGGCCAAGGGCAATATATGGCTGTTTTGGGGAATCATGACTACTACGGCATGAATGTTGATAAAGAACGTCGGGTTTTGGAAGCGGGAGGCATTGAGTGTCTAATAGATGAGCGTAAGGATACGGAGTTCGGTATTAACATAACGGGTGCAGCCGACTACTTGCTCGGAAACGGTGACGATGTTCCGCCTGCCGTTCCGGGGCAATTTAACGTGTTTATAGAACATGAGCCTGTGCGTATTGAGCAAGTCGCTCTTCAAAACTATGATTTATACGTGAGCGGGCATACTCATGCAGGCCAATTTTGGCCCAATCGCTTGGGAACAAGACGCATGTTCCTATTCGACTACGGTACTCGTCGAATAGGAAAAATGACAGCCATTGTCTCATCGGGATACGGTTCATGGGGAGCTCTTTTTCGTACCGGCCCATCGCCGGAAATAGTCGTCATTCGCATAAAGAATAAAAAAATTGACGAATAAAACGTCATACCTTAAAATCATAGCAAAACAAAAGCCATAACTTATTGACAATAATAAACACTGTACCTATAATCAATCCATATTGTTTGCACGATTTAGTTACGACTTCGTCCGAGGAGTCGTAATTTTTTTTACCCGTGCAGACAAGATATATAGAAAGGATGGCTTTTATGAAACATGTTTGCGCCCTTATCGGCAAGTATTTCGGTATTATTGCAATTATTTTCTTAATTTTGGGCTTAACGACGCCTACCTCGTTTTCCTGGGTAATGGGTAAGTTTTTGGGAGTTCCCGTACTCAGCCTTTTCTTAGGAATTATTATGTTCGGCATGGGGATGACTCTTAATTTGTCGGACTTTGCCCTTATTTTAAAGCAACCTAAGAATATCTTTTTCAGTATTTTGGCACAGTATTTCGTTATGCCTTTTTTGGCGTTCGTATTGTCCCATGCTTTTCAGCTTGAACCGGCCTTGGCTGTCGGTGTAGTTCTCGTCGGTACCTGTCCGGGCGGCACGTCTTCCAACGTTATTACTTTTATGAGTAAGGGCGATGTAGCCTTCTCGGTTACTATGACGAGTATATCAACGTTGATTTCGCCTATTATGACGCCTCTTTTGACTTACCTTATTTTGGGACAAAGTATTGCCTTCGATCCTGTGGGAATGTTTATTTCCATTGTTCAAATCGTTATTATTCCCATTATTCTCGGGTTGGCTGTTAAAAAATTCTTACCCGCACTGGCAGCTACGGCCAATGATTATCTTCCCGCCGTGTCATCCATTTCCATTTCCTTGCTCATTGCCGGTATTATCGGTGCAAGTCGGAATGCTATTTTGAACAGTTCCGCTATTATTTTACTTGTCGTTATTCTTCATAACGTATTGGGCTATGCTTTGGGCTTTGCTATCGGGAAGTTGACGGGGATGAGCTGGAAACAAATGGTGGCCGTATCCATTGAGGTGGGTATGCAGAATTCCGGCTTGGCAACGGGCCTTGCCAAGGTTCACTTCGCATCTATGCCTTTAGCAGGCGTACCCGGAGCCGTATTCAGTGCTTGGCATAATATTTCCGGTGCCGTCTTGGCATACGTTTATTCGAACTATTTAAACAAACGTTTCGACTCCCATTACGGAGAGGACGTATAAATTCAAAAAGCTCGCTTTCATAGAGGGCGAGCTTTTTGATTGAACGGATGACTTTTTTAAAGTATGTGCCTAAGGTATTTAATTGTCTGTTTCTTTATTCGCTCCTTATTCGAATCACCGGGAAGGACTTAGCTGACAGTTGTTTTGTTTGACTTTGTTCAAGGCCTTTGTTATCATAAATATAATGGCGATGCAGGAGAATAAGTAGATTCATTCAGCGAGTAAGGACAGTGGAAGCTTACAAAGAATTGAAGGCGCTCTGAAGGCCAAGGCAGGAAGTCGCGACAGTGCGATGTGTATGGCCGACCGATTAATAAAGCGGGTCTTATGACCAACCGGGGTGGAACCGCGGGTAAGTATACTCGTCCCTGTAGCACATGCGTGTTACAGGGATTTTTTGTATTCAGGAGGGATATTGATGAATTTCCAGGATATGATTTTTGCATTGAAAAAATTCTGGTCCTCGCAAGGCTGCATCATTCAGGAACCGTATGATGTAGAAAAGGGCGCGGGGACAATGAATCCGGCCACGTTTTTACGGACTTTGGGGCCCGAACCGTGGCATGTTGCTTACGTAGAACCGTCGCGTCGGCCGGCGGACGGTCGCTACGGTGACAATCCGAATCGCCTGTATCAGCATCATCAATTTCAGGTTATTTGTAAGCCGTCACCGGATAATATTCAGGAACTGTATTTACAAAGCTTGGAAGTACTGGGAATTAATCCGAAGGAACACGATATTCGTTTCGTCGAAGACAACTGGGAATCGCCGACCCTCGGCGCCTGGGGACTCGGTTGGGAAGTATGGCTTGACGGCATGGAAATTACGCAGTTTACGTATTTTCAGCAAGTCGGCGGCATTGATGTGAAACCCGTGTCTTCGGAAATTACGTACGGTATGGAACGTCTGGCCATGTACATTCAAGGTGTGGAAAATGTATATGACTTGGAATGGACGGATGGCGTAACTTACGGCGACATTTTCCATCAAAATGAATTCGAACAATCGTCATATGCCTTTGAAATCAGTGATTCGGATATGTTGTTCACCTTGTTCGACATGTATGAAAAAGAAGCATTACGTACTATTGAAAAGGGCTTTGTGTTGCCTGCATACGACTATGTTTTAAAGTGCTCGCATGCCTTTAATCTCTTAGATGCACGCGGAGCTATCAGTGTCAGTGAAAGAGCGGCTTTTATCGGACGCGTTCGAAATATGTCTCGAGCTTGTGCTAAAGCTTATTTGGCAGAACGGGAAAGATTGGGATTCCCCATGTTGAAGGAGGGAAAATAATGAGTAAAGATTTATTGCTGGAAATAGGTACTGAAGAAATTCCCGCACACTATATGCCTTCGGCATTGAAGCAGTTGCATGAAGGAGCTGCCGATATATTTGCAGAAAATCATCTTGACTATAAGGATATTCGTACAGTAGGAACTCCGCGGCGCTTGGCTTTATTGGTTACCGGATTGGCTGAAAAACAAGCCGACGTATCGTCCAAGAACAAAGGGCCGTCCGTGAAAATAGCCTTTGATGCCGACGGAAACCCGACTCAGGCAGCTATGGGATTTGCTCGAGGACAGCATATTGACGTATCGGAATTGGTTACGGAAGACGGTTATGTATATGCAGATGTGACTGTTGCCGGTTCAGAAACGAAAGACTTATTGCCCGAAATTATGAAGAAACTCGTTTCGTCGCTTGCTTTCCCTAAGAGTATGACTTGGGGTAATGAAGACATGCGTTTTGTCCGCCCGCTGAGATGGTTCGTAGCGTTGTTCGGCACCGAGGTGGTACCCTTTGAAATGGCTCATGTTGTGTCGGGACGTACTACACGCGGTCATCGTTTTCTCGGAACGGGGGATTTCGATATTCAAGCACCCGGCGAATACGTTGACTTATTGAGACAGCATTATATTATTGTCGATCCTGAAGAACGTCGTGATATGATTGTCAAGGGGTTGCACGCTGTTGCAAAAAAGCAAGGCGGCCATGTAGTCATGGATGAGGAACTCTTGGAAGAAGTCGTTTATCTTGTTGAATATCCGACACCTTTGTACGGATGTTTCGATACAGACTATTTGGAACTTCCCGAAGCGGCAGTTATTACACCTATGAAGGACCATCAACGCTATTTTCCCTTGCGTGATTCGGAAGATCGGTTGATGAACATGTTTCTGACTGTACGCAACGGTGACGATTACCATTTGGATACGGTTCGTCACGGCAATGAACGTGTTTTGCGTGCTCGTTTGGACGACGCTAAGTTTTTCTTTGCCGAAGATCGCAAGAAATCTTTGACTGACAGAACGGAAGACTTAAAGCGAATTGTCTTCCAAGACGGATTGGGTACGTTATTTGACAAGTCTCAGCGCCTGGCCGCTATTATGACCTTTTTGACGGCTAAATTGGATTTGCCTATTGAAGAAGGCGAGATTAAACATCTTGCCGACTTGGCCAAGACGGACTTGTTGACACAAATGGTTCAAGAATTTACGGAACTTCAGGGGGTTATGGGGCGTGAATATGCACTCCTTGACGGAGAAGAACCGGAAACGGCGGAAGCCGTCTTCGAACAATATTTACCCCGTTTTGCCGGCGATGAATTGCCGCATACGACCTTGGGTCTCTTGCTGAGTCTGGCTGATAAATTCGATACCATTACCGGCTCTTTCAGCCTCGGGCTGATTCCTACAGGGTCTCAGGATCCCTTTGCATTACGTCGTCAAACTATAGGCGTTTTGAACATTTTAATCGATGCGGGCTGGAATATTAACTGCGATGAGGTCTTTGCTTACATTCTGGAAGTGCTCGGAACGGATAGGAATAAACGTGAAGACGTTATTGCAAGCCTTCATGATTACTTCGCGTTGCGCTTAAAAAATATCCTTCAAGATGCAGGCTTTGATTATCATATTATCGATTGCGTTCTGCAGGGCGACTCTATGAATGCGGCGGAAATCGTAAAGCGGGCTACGGCTTTGCGCGATTCCGAATTTTCGACACAGGAAGAACTCCTGCAAGCGTATACTCGTGTTGCCAATATGGTTAAAGATGCACAGAATACGGATGTCGACGATACCCTTTTTGAAACGGAAGAAGAAAAGGCTTTATATGCCGCATGCCTGGCTGCTGAAGCTGAATTGCCTCAGGCCTACGCCATTTATGACTACCGTTGTGCCGTTGAAATTTTGGGTCGTGCCGTAAGTGCTATTAATAACTTCCTGGATAATGTATTAGTCATGCACGAAAAGGAAGCCGTTAAGAATAATCGTATGAACTTACTGACCAGAACCCTGGGCTTAATCAGTCCTGTAGGAGACATTAAGAAATTATCCTAAAGTAGGGAGGGTGCGTGTATGAAGATTAACTTTAAAACTCTGGCTGTCGGCTTATTAATTGCCGTGGCAGCTTCCGTCAGCGTCGGTGCGGCTACGCCCGGATACGGTGTGGGAACGGCCAATGATGATGTAGTTCTTAAAGCCTCGCAAACAACGGGGTACAATACATATATAAATCAGAGATACGGATATTCTGTCGACATTCCTGCGGTAGCTACCGAATCGGAAGCAACGCCGTCAGGAGACGGATGTTATTTTGAGGATCCTAAGACGCAGGCCGTTATTTCTACATACGGTACGAGAAATATGATGAATATGACGGCCGATCAGCTATATCGGATTGCCCTCAATGTAAACGGCTCGCCTCAGCTGTCGATTCAGGAAAAAAGCGATACCGGTTATGTCATCGGTTGGCAAAAGAAGGACAAAATGTTTTATGAAGTCCTTGTCGTCAATTCGAACGGCACATATTCATCCTTTTCCGTCGTTTATCCGGTAAAGGAAAAAGCAACTTATGAAGGTTATTGTGAACACATGAGACGGTCTTTTGTGCCTACCGGCGTTATGACACAAACGAAATAAGTCATGCCTGAATGTTACGGTCTGTAAAGTAATTTTGCTTGCCATAACATATTTGTTTATGGTAGAATCAATACGTTAATTAAGGCACTCCTCTGTCGGAAGGACGATTATCGTGAAAGTGGGCGATAACGATGGCATGAATGTCTATTAGGAGGAAAGAAAAATGAACATTATCAGCGTACTTGAGCAAGAACAACTTCGTAAGGACATTCCCGATTTCCGCCCCGGTGACACGGTCAAAGTTCATGTAAAGGTTGTAGAAGGCAACCGTGAACGTATCCAGGTCTTCGAAGGCGTTGTTATCGGTCGTCAAAACGGCGGAGTTCGTGAAACATTCACGGTTCGTCGTGTTTCTTACGGCATCGGTGTAGAACGTACATTTCTTGTACATTCGCCCCGTCTTGCAAAAATCGAAGTATCTCGCCGCGGGATTGTTCGTCGCGCGAAACTTCATTACTTGCGCGGACTTACAGGCAAAGCTGCCCGTATTCGCGAACGCCGATAAAAAGGTCCGAAAAAGACTCCCGTCAGGGAGTCTTTTTTTGTGTCTGTTTATGAAAAAGACAGGCGAAGGAATAAGGTCTTATTCTGGAATTTGCAGGGGCGCTATGCTATACTATATAACATATTATTAAAGTTAATTTACGAGGTGATTACAATGGAACCTATTTATGTAACAGGACATAAAAGTCCCGATACGGACTCTATCTGTTCGTCTTTCGGCATGGCTCGTTTAAAACAATTACAAGGTATTGACGCCGTACCCGTACGGGCCGGTGAAATTAATAAGGAAACGGCGTTTGCTCTTGATTATTTCGGTGTGAAGCCGCAACAGTTGATGAGTGATTTTTACGTAAAGGTAGAAGATGCGGTTCATCGGAACTTAAAACCCCTTGCTGAAGAAGCCTCTTTAAAGGATGCGGCCTTATGGTTTAACGAACATGATCAACATGCTTTTGCACCTGTCGTTAAGGGAAATAAGCTTGTAGGTGTTCTTGAACGCAGTGCCTTGGCTGAAGAATTTATTAAAACCGTTACCGGTGCGGAATTGGATACGGTTAGAGCTTTGGTTCACGAACCGCAAATGACTTTTTCCGTAAACGACAACGGTCATGACGTTCCCGAGACAGGATGCTACGTAGTTGTGGACGGAGCGGACTATGTAGGCGTCGTCAGTGCCGACAGTGTGGCACACGCACCTAAAAAACAGGTTTTCTTAGTGGACCATAACGAAAAGAAACAAATCATAGACGGTATTGATGAAGCACAAATTGTCGGGGTTGTCGATCATCACCGTATTGGCGGCACCTTAGCTACGGACGGACCGATTTTCATCCATTTCCGTCCTGTAGGCTGTACAGCTACCATGGTTACGTCTTTATATAATGAAAGCGGTACGGAAATACCTAAAGAAATAGCAGGACTTTTATTATCCGCTATTATTTCCGATACGGTTTTGTTTCGGTCGCCTACGTGCACGGAAGAAGACAAGGCAGCAGCCGCTCAGTTAGCGGAAATAGCGGGCGTTGAAATTGAAAAATACGGTATGGAAATGTTGAAGGCCGGCGCTAATGTATCGGACTTGACGCCTGACGAAATCGTTCGCAACGATATGAAGGAATTTAACGGTAACGGCAAGACCTTTACGGTTGCACAGGTTCAGGTTATGGATACGAAGGACTTACTGGATCAGAAGCAGGTTCTAATTAATGCTTTGGAAAAATTGCGTGCCGATAACGACTACATTGCGGCATTCTTAATGATTACGAGCATTATCGATGAAGCGACAAATCTGATTTATGCCGGAAATATGGACGGCGTTGTCAGCAAGGCTTTTGAAAAAGACGTATTGAGCAGTGAAGTATACCTGCCCGGTGTCATGAGCCGTAAGAAACAGGTAATTCCGCAAATTTTATCGGCCCTGTAATATGTAAACACGGTAAGGCCCGCATCATGACGGTGTGGGCCTTTTCCACTGTATGAGGAAAAGGACAGTTATGAACCCTATTTATGACACACTGAATGAACGGCAGCTGGAAGCGGTTATGCATACGGAAGGTCCGCTATCGGTTACGGCCGGAGCCGGTTCGGGCAAGACCAAGGTGCTTACGTGCCGTATTGCCCGCTTGTTGGAAATCGGGACGGATCCGTATCGTATTTTGGCCATAACCTTTACCAATAAGGCGGCCAAAGAAATGCGTGAGCGTGTACAAAACCTGGTGGGCGTAGCGGCTGAACGTATTTGGCTCAGTACGTTTCACTCCTTTTGTGCCAAGCTGTTGCGTTTTGAAATAGACGGATTTTTAGGCTATACAAAGAACTTCACTATATATGATTCGTCAGATCAGGTGACACTGATGAAGTCGTGCTTAAAAGAGCTGAATTTGGATGACAAACAATTTCCGCCGCGTACCGTTTTGGGTACCGTATCATCTGCCAAGAACGCTTTGCTTAGAGCTGATGAGTTCGCCAAATCGGCCGACGACTTTTATACACTGAAAGTTTCCGAAGCGTATACGCTGTATGAAAAAAAGTTGAAGGATAATAATGCCGTCGACTTTGACGACTTGTTATTACTGGCTGTCAAACTATTGCAGGAACGGCAGGATATTCGGGAGAAGTATCAGGAACGCTTCCGATATATTCTGGTGGATGAATATCAGGATACCAATAAGGCCCAATATTTGTTGACACAAATATTGGCGGCCAAATGGCGAAATATTTGTGTCGTCGGTGATGCGGATCAGAGTATTTATGCATGGCGCGGTGCGAATATTCAGAATATTATGGATTTTATGCGTGATTATCCCGACGGAACGAATGTAAAACTTGAACAAAACTATCGGTCGACGAAAACGGTCTTGCAGGCGGCCAATGCCGTCATCGATAATAACGAAGCACGACTGAAAAAAGCTTTGTGGACGGAAAATCCGCAGGGGCATAAAATCGTTCATTATCACGCACAGACAGAACACGATGAAGCTGATTATATTGCCGGAGTCATTTATAATCGACATTCTATTGAAAACGAACCGTACGGGCACATGGCCATTTTATTCCGGACGAACTCCCAATCGCGTGTCTTGGAAGAAAAGCTTATGCGCTACGGCATTCCGTATACGATGGTCGGCGGTACCAAATTCTATGACCGCAAGGAAATAAAGGATGTAATTGCCTATTTACGCGTTCTTTATAATCCTGAGGACAGCCTCAGCCTCGTACGTATTTTAAACGTGCCCAAACGCAGCATCGGAGCCACGTCTATCGAACATTTGACGGATTATGCGGAAGAAAACGGCATATCCTTGTTTGATGCTTTGTCGACAACGGACGAATTGCCTGTGACAAAACGGGTAAAGACCGCACTGGAAGACTTTTCGGTCCTGATTTTTTCTCTTTTAGGAGAAGTGAGCAAGACGGACGTGCCTACTCTCATAGAAAGAGTGGTTAAGGAGACGGGATACGGGGATATGCTTGATAAAGAAGCGGCTCAGGATCCTCAAGGCGAAAGTCGTAAGGAAAATGTGGGACAGCTGATTAATGCGGCTCAAGAATATATGCGTGACAATCCGGAGGGAAACTTACAGGATTTTCTGGAAAATGTAGCTCTTGTAAGCGATGTGGACGAGTTTGAAGATTCCGACTCAAAGGTTACCTTAATGACTTTGCATGCCGCTAAGGGCTTGGAATTTCCCGTCGTCTTTTTAGCCGGCCTTGATGAAGGCCTGTTTCCGCACAGTCGTACTTTAATGGACAGTGCACAAATAGAAGAAGAACGTCGTTTGGCCTATGTAGGTATTACACGAGCCGAACGGTATTTGTATGTAACCAATGCGTCAACTCGCACTATGTACGGACGCGTGAGCGCTTACTTGCCCAGTCGGTTTTTAAATGAAATTCCGGAAGAATTGATGGAAGAGTACAGACGGCGTACACAAATGCCTCAAGGTGAACGGCAGGTGCCGGGACAACAACGCGTGTCCATTCTGACTAAGGCCGTTACCTCTCAGTTACCTAAGGCTCATCATGTGGATGGAGATTGGAAGGCAGGCGACAAGGTGCGTCACAAGGTTTGGGGTGTAGGCACTGTTTTGGATGTTATCGGTGAAGGAGCCGCCATGCAAATGAAAATCTCCTTCCCGTCCAAGGGAATACGACAAGTCGTTGCTAAGTATGCACCGCTGGAAAAGGTGTAGGAAGGACGAAAGGTATGGAACAGGATAAGGCGTATGCAAGACTTTTGGAGCTAAGAGAGAAACTCGATTTTTACAGCTATCAATACTATACGTTGGATAAGCCGACTATTACGGACTATGACTACGATATGTTATACCGTGAGTTGGAAACCATTGAAGGCGAACACCCCGAATGGGTTACGGCCGACTCGCCGACGCAGCGGGTAGGCCACAAGATTTCGGGCGGCTTCAATAAATATACGCACGACAGGCCTATGCTTAGCCTTGGTGATGTTTTTAATGACAATGAACTGCGTGAATTTGATCGACGTGTTCGTTCCGATTTGGGAGAACAAGTGCCTCAGTATGTGGTGGAATTAAAAATAGACGGCCTGGCGATTAACCTTATCTATGAAAACGGCATGTTTGTACGCGGCGTTACGCGCGGTGACGGAGTAGTAGGGGAAGATGTAACAAATAATGTGCGGACGATTAAAACTATTCCTTTAAAGATTGACAGCCATTCTCCTCACATTGAAATTCGCGGCGAAGTTTACATGCCTGTCAGGGCTTTTGACGCCTTGAATATTCAGCGCAGTGAAGATGAGTTGGAACCGTTTGCCAATCCTCGCAATGCCGCAGCCGGTTCATTACGTCAGCTGGATCCTCAGATTACGGCACAGCGCAATCTGTCGTTCTTTGCCTATGCCATCGGCGGTACGGTGGGAATGACCATTCACAGTCAGGAAGAGTTGCTGGAAGATTTGAAGAAGCTCCGTTTTCATGTAAACAAGGAATATAGGGTATTCGACTCGATTGAAGATGTTATTACCTTTATTCACTCGTGGGATGAACGCCGTGATGAGCTTCCGTATGCGACAGACGGTATGGTTATTAAGGTCAACTCCTTTGCTCAACAGGAATTGCTGGGAAATACGGTAAAGATCCCTCGTTGGGCTATTGCTTACAAGTTTCCGCCTGAGCGAGCTAAAACTAAGGTTGAAAGGATTTCCGTTACAGTAGGGCGGACCGGGGTTTTAACGCCTGCCGCCGACTTAACGCCCGTGCGTCTGGCAGGTACGACCGTAAAGAGAGCCACCTTACATAATGAAGATTATGTAAAAGAAAAGGACATTCGCATCGGTGATACGGTTATTATTCAAAAAGCGGGAGAAATCATTCCCGAAGTTGTAGGCCCCGTAGTGAAAGAGCGAACGGGACAGGAAAATGTGTTTGTTATGCCGACGCACTGCCCGGGCTGCGGCCATGAAGTTGTACGGCTGGACGGTGAAGCGGCAACCCGTTGCGTAAATCCCGAATGTCCGGCTATCTTGAGCCAGAAGGTAGCACACTTCGTATCGCGCAATGCCATGAATATAGACGGCTTGGGCGATGCTATTACGGCACAGCTCTTGCAGCAGGGCCTGATTCATCGGGTATCGGATATATATGACCTGAAAAAAGAAGATTTGATCGGCCTTGAAGGGTTTGCAGATAAGTCTGCAGATAATCTTTTAAAAGCTGTTGAAGACAGTAAGAAGGTCGGTCTGGCACGAGTTCTCTTTGCTTTGGGAATTCGATTTGTAGGAGCTAAGGCGGCACGTATTTTGGCGGAACACTTCGGCTCCGTCGAAGCATTGGCGACGGCAAGTACGGAAGAATTGACGGATATTGATGAAATCGGACCGCGTATTGCCGAATCGGTTCATACGTGGATGCGTACAGATGAGGCACGTAAACTTGTGGCGGCTCTTGAGGCGGCGGGAGTCGATATGACGGCACAAAAGCGGCAAACAAAAGGTTCGGCCTTTAGAGGTGAAGTAGTGGTTCTTACGGGTAAGTTGGAGACTATGACTCGTAAAGAAGCAGAAGAAGCCGTTGTTGCCGGAGGCGGTAAATGTACGGGATCCGTTACGGGAAAAACCACGTTAGTCGTAGCCGGAGCCGACCCGGGAAGCAAGTATGAAAAAGCACGATCGTTGGGGACCCCCATTATTTCGGAAGAAGAGTTTATTGCTTGGATTCAAAGGGATAAAACGTTCCCGAATGAGTAAAAATTATGGTATAATAAACCGTTAATAACGATAATCAGTAAGAAGGAGTGTTCGTATGAAAGTCAGTGCGGAAGAAGTTAAGAAGATCGCGCTCTTATCTCGGTTAGAGATTAAAGAAGATCGTGTAGAAGCGGTTCAACAGCAGTTGAGCGATATTCTCTCTTACATGGAACTCATAGAACAGGCTGACATCAGCGAGGTTGAACCTACGGCTCATGCCGTGTCCATGAGTAATGTTATGCGTGACGATGCACCTCAGGAATCTCTGCCCAACGAAGATGCTTTGCAAAATGCGCCGGAAGCCGAAGGCGGATATTTCAAAGTGCCGAAAGTTATTCAGGAATAAGGAGGGATATTGTGGGAGTCAATACGATACATGAGTTACATAAGAAACTTGTAAACGGGCAGATATCCGCTGTTGAATTGACACAGCGATATATTGACCGAAAAGATAAGTCGGAGTCCGACATTCAAGCCTTCCTTTCCGATAGTCGGGAAGCGGCTTTGGCTGTAGCGGCTCAGGTAGATAAAAAAATTGCGGCAGGCGAAGACATTGCCGATTTGGCAGGTATTCCCGGAGCTATTAAAGATAATATTTGCATAAAAGGGCAGCAGGCGACGTGTGCGTCCAAAATGTTGGCATCGTATCAATCGCCTTATGATGCTACGGTTATTGAAAAGCTTAAAGACCTTGATTTCATATCCTTAGGGAAGACGAATATGGACGAATTTGCCATGGGCAGTTCGACGGAAAATTCGGCTTTTAAAATTACGCACAATCCGTGGAATAAAGATTATGTACCGGGCGGCTCATCGGGCGGTTCGGCGGCAGCCGTAGCGGCAGGTGAAGTTGTTTGGGCTCTCGGCTCCGACACGGGCGGATCTGTGCGACAGCCGGCGGCTTATTGCGGTCGTATAGGATTAAAGCCTACATACGGACTTGTTTCGCGTTACGGCTTGATTGCGTTTGCGTCATCTCTTGATCAGATAGGTACATTTACAAACGATGTAGAAGACTGCGCCATTGTTTTAAACGGAATTGCAGGTTATGACAAGAAAGACTCCACGTCTGTACCGCAGATTCAAAAGGATTATAGAAAAGCCTTGGTTGCCGACGTTAAGGGACTGCGCATCGGGATTCCCGAAGAATTTTTTGCCGAAGGACTTGATGCCGATTGCCGCAAGGCGTTGGATGAAGCTATTGAAACCTATAAGAAATTGGGTGCTCACGTCGTTTCCGTCAAAATGCCGAACATGAAGTACGGTTTGGCTGCGTACTACATTATTGCGCCGGCCGAAGCCAGCTCTAATTTGGGTCGGTATGACGGCGTAGGTTTCGGGTTGAGAGTTCCTGGAAAAGATATTGTCGATATGTACATTAAGACTCGTTCCGAAGGATTCGGTCCCGAAGTAAAACGACGTATCCTTTTAGGGACGTATGTTTTGAGTGCCGGCTATTATGACGCCTATTATTTGCGAGCTATGAAGGTGAGAACCCTGGTTCGTCAGGACTATGACAAAGCTTTCGAGTCTTGTGACGTTCTCTTGACACCTACGGCTCCCGACACGGCTTTTAAGATCGGTCAGAATAGTGAAGACCCTTTAGCCATGTATTTAGGCGACGTTTGTACCGTTACGGTTAATCTGGCGGGACTTCCGGCTATCAGTCTGCCGTGCGGCTTTAAAAACGGCTTGCCCGTAGGGATGCAGCTAATCGGTAAAGCTTTGGATGAAGAAACGTTATTGCGAGCAGCCTATACATTTGAACGGGAACGGACGGATTTACAGTTACCGTTACCGATGGGGGAGGTTGAAGTATAATGAAATACGAAGCCGTCATCGGTTTGGAAGTACATACGGAATTAAAAACGAAAACGAAAATTTTCTGCGGTTGCAGTACGGAATTCGGCGGCGACCCGAACACTCATGTTTGCCCGGTATGTTTAGGTCTTCCCGGGTGCTTGCCCGTCTTGAATAAAGAAGTGGTGCACTTTGCCATAAAAGTCGGCTTGGCCTTGCATTGTGACATTCTGCTTCATAATAAGTTTGACCGGAAGAATTATTACTATCCCGACTTGCCGAAGAACTTCCAGACCTCGCAGTTTGACATGCCTATTTGTCTGAACGGGTATGTGGATATTGAAGTGAACGGGCAGCAACGCCGCATTCATTTGACGCGTATTCATATGGAAGAAGATGCAGGTAAGCTCGTACATAGCGGTGCGACTATCAATACGTCCGATTATTCTCAGGTTGACTATAACCGTACCGGAGTGCCTTTGCTGGAAATCGTTTCGGAACCGGATATCCGAAGTGGTGAAGAGGCGCGGGCATACCTGGAAAAACTGCGTTCTATTATTCAATATTTGGAAGTATCCGACTGCCGTCTTGAAGAAGGCAGTATGCGTTGTGATGCAAATATATCCGTACGCCCTGTAGGTGAAGAAAAGCTTGGGACTAAGGCGGAAATCAAGAATATCAATTCCCTTACGGGTGTACAAAAGGGTATTGAATATGAAGCCGTTCGACAGGCTCAGATTTTGGAAGAAGGCGGTAAGATTGTTCAGGAAACCCGCGGATGGGACGAAAATAAGGGTGTCACTTTCAGTCAACGTGTAAAAGAAGAATCGAACGATTATCGCTACTTCCCGGAACCGGATTTAATACCTTTGGAAATTTCCGAAGACTGGATTGAAGAAGTGCGCAAGGAACTTCCTGAAATGCCCGATGCACGTCGAGCTCGTTTTATTGAAGAGTTGGGACTTCCCGAATATGATGCGGGCCTGTTAACCTTGGAAAAGGCTACAGCCGATTATTTTGAAGCCGTCGTAGCAGCCGGTGCCGATGCCAAAACGGCGTCGAACTGGATTCTCGGCGATGTGGCTAAAAAGATGAATGAAGACGGCGTATCCGCCAAAGATCTTCCGGTTTCACCCCGGCAATTGGCGGAACTTTTGGAACTTATTAAGAAAGGTACTATTTCCGGTAAAATTGCTAAAAAGGTTTTACCTGAAATGTGGACTTCGCGTAAGTCGGCCAAGGTTATCGTTGAAGAGCAGGGGATGGTGCAAATCAGCGATACCGGCGAGTTGGAAGGGATTGTACAAAAGATTATTGAAGCCAATCCGCAATCGGTAGAAGACTATCGGGCGGGTAAGAAGAAGGCTATCGGTTTCCTGGTCGGTCAGATTATGAAGGAAACTAAAGGGCGTGCCAACCCGGCAACGGTCAATGAACTGCTTGTAAAAAATCTTGAAGGCTAGAAAAATACCGCAGGCTTCGGCTTGCGGTATTTTATTATGATATATTATCATCTTTGAAAATCAATAAACTAAAATCGGTATAATGCTTTATTCATTAAGGTTATTGAACTATAATATGGATTAGGTATTGTTTACCTAATACGGATACTTTCGACAGACGGCCTGATTGAAGTCGGTGTTGAAATAAAGCAATATTAAATTTTGATTTTCGTTTAATGGCTTATGAGTGAATAACGCATGACGACATTGCGAGAATTAATAAAAGGAGATGTAAGCATGGTATTATTAGCATTATTGCCGATTATTTGGCTCATTGTGGCATTGGGATTCTTGAAACTGCCGGGGTATAAAGCCTGCCCCGTTGCCGTTATTATTTCGGCAGTCGTTGCCGTGGCGGCCTTCGGAATGCCCGGTACGGATGCGGCTACGGCCTTTCTGGAAGGTGTGGCCTTGGCCGTATGGCCTATTTTATTGGTTATTGTAGCGGCTATTTTCGCCTATAATCTGACCGTTTATACGAAAAGTATGGACGTTATTAAGCAAATGCTTACGACTGTCAGTAAGGATAGTCGTATTCTGGCTCTGTTAATCGCATGGGGGTTCGGAGCCTTCATGGAAGGGATGGCCGGCTTCGGTACGGCCGTAGCTATTCCGGCCAGTATTATGGTCGGTTTGGGATATAATCCGTTACGATCCATTCTGGCGTGCCTTATTGCCAACACGGTACCGACAACCTTCGGGTCTATCGGGATTCCTACCACGACCTTGGCCAGCTTGACGGATTTGAATCCTGTAGGCCTGGCTACGGATATTACGTTACAGCTCGGAATACTTGATATCTTATGCCCCTTCTTCGTGGTTATCGTTGTCGGAGGTTCTGTTAAGGCATTGAAGGGCGTTTTCGGCGTGACCCTCTTGTCCGGGTTGGCTCTTTTTGTTCCTGAATATATTATATCTTCAACAGTCGGTCCTGAATTGGCTGTAATGGTTCCGTCTATTATCATTATGGGTGTTGTAGTTTTGTATGCAAAGATTTTCAAAACGGAAAATCCCGAATATGCGCTTGACATTGAACCGAAACCCGTTTCGTCCGGGGCCGGAGTTAAAGCGGCTATGATTTTTATTTTGATTTTTGTTTTCTTGATTCTTACGTCTAAGCTCTTTCCGTTTATTAACGGACCCCTCAGTACGATTAAAACGGCTGTTCCCATTTATACGGGTGCAGGGGCTAAACCGTATACCTTTATGTGGGTAGCTACTCCGGGTATTATGATTCTCTTGGCGGCCATTATGGGCGGCAAGTATCAGGGTGCTTCGTTCGGCGAAATTTTCGGTAAGTTGAAGGATACGATTTACAATCTTCGTTTTACGTTCCTTACGATTATTACTGTTGTCGCTACGGCTAAGCTTATGGCTTATAGCGGCATGACTATGAGTATTGCCAAAATGCTTGTCAGCGTGACGGGAACGGCTTACCCCGCATTTGCACCTATTGCCGGTGCACTGGGAGCGTTTATTACCGGCTCGGGTACGAACAGCAATGTTCTTTTCGGGCCTTTGCAGACGGCGGCGGCTCAGGATATTCCCGGAGCCAGTGCCGCTTGGCTGGCGGCGTGCAACTCTGCCGGTGCCGGTGTAGGTAAGATGCTTTCGCCTCAGAGTATTGCCATTGCTATCGGTGCAGTCGGTGCTTCCGTAGAAGGCAAGGAAAGTGAAATTATGAAAATTGCCTTACCGTACTTTATAGGCGGTATTATTATCTTAGGGTTAGTGACCTATTTCGGCCAAATGATTCTGGCATAATCTTTTACAAAACGGAAAAACGGTTTCGGAATTTATTCCGAAACCGTTTTTGTATTATCGGCCCGTCGCTTTTGAAAGAAGCTCTTTAATAAGTCGGCGCACTCGGCCGCTCTGACTCCGGCTGTTACCTCGGCTCTGTGATTCAAACGTTCGTCCTCTACAATCGTATAGAGTGAGCGTGTGCCGCCGCCTTTCGGGTCGGGGCAACCGTAGACGATGCGATCGAGACGGCTGTTGACAACGGCTCCGGCACACATGGGACAGGGTTCGGCAGTTACATACAGGGTACAGTCGGTCAGACGCCAGCGGTTTAAGACCCGGCAGGCTTCTTCAATGGCCAGGATTTCCGCATGGGCGGTGGCGGATGGGAGAGTTTCCCTTAAATTATGGGCACGGGCAACGGCCTTTTTCTTATAAATAATGACGGCACCGATAGGAATTTCGCCGATAGCTGCCGCTTTTTTCGCTTCTTCAATAGCTTTTCCCATATAAAATTCATCTTTTGTCATCGCTTGCCTCCGAGGCGTAATTTTTTTCATTTTACAAGACTTGAAGGTGTATTGCAATTTTAAATAACTGAAGCGACTTTTTTGCTATAAAGGTTGATTCTTTGTATAATATATGACAATGGTTTCACACATTACCGCAATATATGTATAAAGGTGAAAGGATTATACAAAAGAATGGAATCTATTTGGTGGTATATATTCGATATTATGGGCACCTTGGCTTTTGCCGTTTCAGGAGTCCTGGTAGCTGTATCCAAGCGGATGGATTTGTTCGGTATTTTTGTGCTCGCCGCTTCTACGGCTATAGGCGGCGGTATTATTCGTGACCTCATGTTGGGACATACGCCTCCGATAGCCTTGCAGAGCAGTCTGTATTTCTTCTTAATTATTGCCGCCATGCTGGGTACGACGGCTATAATTCGGTACTTTGATGCCAATATTCGATCCAAGGTAATGCATCATTCGGCTTATATTTATTTGGCCGGAGATACCATCGGTCTGGCCTCTTTTACAATTACGGGAACTTTGTCGGGGTTATATTTTAATCCTGATATGTGGGTTCTTATTATTACGTTGGGAGTAATTACGGCTGTAGGCGGCGGTGTTATTCGCGATGTTCTGGCCGGTAAGGTGCCGTCCGTATTGGTACATGATATTTATGCTACAGCGGCTCTCTTAGGGTCGGTTACGCTTTATGTTCTGGTGATTTTTGACTGGCCCGTAGACGTGGCGGCACTCATTTCATTCTTCACAACTGTTTCGTCCCGTGTCGTGGCTATTAAAGCTAAACTGGATATGCCGCATGTGAAGAGAAAGAGAAGGGGACAGTGGTTGTAAAAATCCTCCAAGAGTCGGTAATATAGTTGACATGACTATTCATTGGTTCGGTAACAGTTTTTTGGTATAATAACTACGTATTCGGCTGTAAGTAAGGAGTGATTTTGTGAAACGACTGAATAAGTTTTTCAGTGCAGTTCTTTGCACTATGGTTTTAATGGGCTTGTCGACCTCTGCATATGCCAAAACGATTTTGTATGTACCGCAGGATGATCGTCCTGTTGATTATGCATATACTGTAAAGACCGCAGAAGATGCCGGTTATACTGTGTTGACCCCGCCTCGCCAATATTTGTCGGGATCCAACTTTCACGGTTCTCCCGATGAGTTAATGAATTGGGTAGAAACACATGCGTCCGAAGCGGATGCCATGGTCTTATCCGTCGATTCTCTTGTTTACGGCGGCCTTGTTGACTCTCGTAAGCATAATCTCGATATGAATACAATTATGAATCGACTGAAAAATGTGGAATCCCTGCATGGCAAGTACGGCCATACTCCTATTTATGTTTTCAGCACAGTTATGCGTAGCCCGTGGGCCGGCGGAAAGGGTGTTGAACCGGACTATTATTTGCAGACGGGCAATGATATTTACCAGTTGGCAGCCTTGCAGAACAAGGCTGATACGGGAACGTTAACGCCTGAAGAACGGTCTGACTGGTTTGCAATTATGAGTCGTGTACCTCTTGAGTATTTGCAGGATTGGTATAATCGTCGCAAGAAGAATATGGCTGTTAACTATAGACTTATAGATGATGCGAAAAACGGTGTATTTACCTATTTCAGCTTGGGTCATGACGATAACTCCGCACACACACAGTCGGCTTTGGAGGCCAAGTATTTGGAAATGCGCGGTAAAGACGTACCTAAGACAGCCTTCGGTTCCTTCCCGGGAGCGGATCAGCTCGGGTTATTGTTGATCACACGAGCCAATAATGATTTCAATAATTATCACCCGAAGGTGACGGTTATTTACCCCCTGGGCGGGGGAGAAAAGACGGTTCCCAGTTATGATGGACAGGCCATCGGTAAGACTATAGCCGAACATATTGAAGCTATAGGCGGAACCGTAACCGATTCGGAAAAGCCCGACTTGTTATTGGCCGTCAATACACCGTTGACGGCATCGACGACAGAATCGAACAGCTTCGAAAATTTCCCGATTATGTTGGATTCGACGAAAGAATTCTTGGGACACATAGAATCTGCCGTTAAAGCGGACATTCCCGTAAGTATCGTTGACATGGCTTTTTCCAACGGTGCGGATAATACCTTGGTATACGGCTTGTACCAAGATAAAATGATGTATAAAGTAGCGGCTTATAACGGTTGGAATACGGCGAGCAATTCCGTCGGCTACGGATTGTCTCAAGGTATTTTGTCACGATATATGAGTGAGTCGGCTCATAAAGATATGCTGACGACAAACTATCTCGATAATTGGGCTTATCAAGCCAATGTGAGAAACTACCTGTATCGCATACAAAAATCGATGGAAGCCGGTAGATTGCGCCGTTATTATCCTACTGAAATGGGCGAACTTCAAGGTCTTGCCAAGTTGGAACTTCAGAGGTATGCCCAGACCTATCTTGAAGTAGATCCCAAGACTGTAGAGGTAACCTTGCCGTGGAATCGACTTTTTGAAGTGTATGTAGATATACATAAACAGCCGAATGTACAGCTTGAATCGGATATTCGGAATACGAAAGATCAGGAAATACTTGAAAACTTATCGGCTCAAGTAAAAGCAGCTGAAAAAGCTTATGAAAATGCTAAAACAGAAGGTAAGGGCAAGCTTGACGCAATTACGGATGCACGCCTGAAGCAAGCTGTTGATGAAGCTAAAGGTAAGTATGATACGGAAGTAAAAACGCAAGAAGCCAATCGGAATAACCAGTCCCTTGCGGCACGGAATCGAACTTGGGCACCGTCGAACTGAATAATTTAATAGAGATATACCTGTAAAGCCTGTAGAATAGTGGATTTCTTTTATTCTACAGGTTTTTCATGTATAATAGGGCACATGGAAAAAGACAAAAAGACGGCTTCACAGCCCCTTGCGGTAGAAGCAAAAGAAAAAAGTAAATCAAATAAGGGCAAAGTCTATATAGTCATTTCGGCAGTTCTGGCAGTAGCCGTTTTTTTGGCGGGCTTTTACTTTATTCCCACCGTGTGGCAGCCTGAAAAACATGCCTATATTGAAGTAAAAGCGGATATGACGGGTACTGAAATTGCCGACGAGTTGTCTGAACGGGAGCTTATATATAATGCCGCCGTTTTTCGTGTAGCCATGGTCCTTACGGGTCAATCATCGAAACTGAAACTTGGTGAATACGAAATCGATTCACATATGAGCATGAACCAAATCATGACAAAATTGACAAGCGGTGCTTCCGATTCCTATCGGATAGTCATTCCCGAAGGATATACGGTTCGCAAAATTGCAAAAGTAGTTGCGGCACAAACCAACATTTCCGAAGAAGAATTTTTAGCGGCCGCCTCCGATGCATCCTTGCTGTATCCTTATATGGAGGGGAATCGTCAGGTTACGTACGTGACGGAAGGGTTTTTGTTCCCCGACACGTACTATGCCCATCACGATGTAACGGCTAAGGAGCTGGTACAGATGATGCTGAAAAATTTCGATACACGTTTGACTTCGTCTATGCGTAAGAAAATCGGTGAAGGCAATTTGTCTATTTATCAATTCGTCACCTTGGCATCGCTTGTAGAAAAAGAAGCGAAGTATGATGAGGATAGACCTTTAATCGCCTCGGTTTTTCAAAATCGCCTGAAACGTCATATGAAGCTTCAATCGGATGCCAGCGTTTCCTATGCTTCGGGAGACCACAAGTATGAGTATACTCTTGATGAGATTATGTATGATTCGCCGTATAACACGTATGTTTACGAGGGCTTGCCTCCCGGACCTATCGGTAACCCCGGGATAAAGAGTATGGAGGCTGTTTTGAATGCTCCTGCGACGAGCTATTTATATTTTGTAGCCGATAAAGAAGGACATAATTATTTTGCTATGACCTATGAAGATCATATGAAAAATGTCCGGAAATACATGCAATGATAAATTTACTTCATGAAATAAAAGAATACGGCGTTCAGCAGGGGTTACCGATTTTGAGAGATTCGGAAATACCCTTGCTGCAGCGCATATTGCGTATGGCTAAGCCTAAAAATGTGCTGGAAATAGGTACTTGTATAGGCTATTCGACATTGCTGACGGCGCAATGCCTTGACGATGATGCTGTGATTACGACTGTTGAGTTATCAAAAGAACGGAGCTTAACAGCACAAGAGTATGTAAATCGCTCGCCTTATAAGGACCGTATTCATTGCATTTGCGGGGACGGCACGGAATTTATTGAACATGCTGAAGGACCCTGGGATTTTGTATTTCTTGACGGTCCGAAAGGTCAGTACGGCCGACAGACAAGGTTGTTGCTTCCGCGGTTGACTACAGGAGCCGTTATTGTAGCTGATAATGTACGCTACCATGATATGATATATACGAACGGATACTTACCTCATAAGCACCGTACGGCTATACGAAAACTACGAGAATTTACACGGCTTATCGAAGATGAAAGCCTTTTTTTTACGGCTGTTTTTGAAAACGGTGACGGATTGACCGTATCACGGAAGAAGGGGTAACTATGAAAAAAATGGAATTATTGGCACCGGCGGGAAATCCGGAGAAATTAAAGTTGGCTTTTCTATACGGGGCCGATGCGGCATACTTGGGAGGAACTTCCTTCAGTTTACGAGCTTTTAGTGATAATTTTACGCCTGAGCAAATAAAAGAAGCTGTAGAATATGCACACTCTTTGGGAAAGAAAATTTATGTGACGGTCAACATATTTCCGTCAGATGAGGATTTTCAATATTTGCCGGATTATTTACGCTATTTGGAGTCTATTGATGTCGATGCCGTCTTAATTGCCGACCCGGGAATTTTCAGATTGTGTCGGAAAGTAGCTCCGAATCTTTCGATTCATGTGTCGACACAGGCCAATACGACGAACTGGTCTGCTGTCCGCTTTTGGAAAGAGTGCGGTGCGGAGCGTGTTGTCCTGGCACGGGAAGTGCCGCTTAGGGATGTTAAAGATATTTATGAAAAAACGCATATGGAACTGGAAGGTTTTGTTCACGGGGCTATGTGCATCTCCTATTCGGGACGTTGTCTTTTGAGTAATTATTTTACACAGGACAGAGATTCCAATCATGGTGAGTGCGTACAGTGTTGTCGTTTTAAATACAGTCTTGTGGAGGAAAAACGGCCGGGCGAATATTTCCCCGTAATGGAAGACGAACGGGGAACCTATATTATGAACTCAAAGGACATGTGTCTTATCGGGCACTTGCCGGCTTTGTATGAAGCGGGACTTTCAAGCTTAAAGGTTGAAGGGCGAATGAAGAGTCTGCATTATGTAGCTACCGTTATTAAGACGTATAGAGAAGCTATGGATGCGTATGAAGCCGATCCGGAACATTTCTCGGTCCGTGCCGAATGGTTGGAAGAGTTGGAAAAAATATCTCATCGTCCGTATACGACGGGATTTTATTTCGGCCGTCCTGATGAAAATGACCAAGTATATGCTAAATCAAGTAATGTACAGACCCATGATTTTATCGGGCTCGTAAAGTCATACGATGAAGAGTCCGGTCGAGCATGTATTGAACAGAGGAACTTTTTTAAAGTCGGTCAGGATGTCGAGTTTTTAATGCCCCACGGGCCGGTTGTGCATATGACTGTCACGGAGTTGACGGATGGCGACGGAAAACCCGTAGAGGCAGCCAGACATGCACAGGAAACCGTGTATTTAAAAACCGCGGTACCTTTGGAACCGTATGCTATGATGCGAAGGAAAAGTAAGTAATCGTGTTATATAAAGAGTATGTGTATTTTCAAGTAGAGCCGTCCGAAATGACGCTCGTTAACAGAATAACGGAAGGTCTTGACCACTTGGGAGTGTTAACGGCCTTAGACGGCAAGAAGGGAATCGCCTGTTTGCGTACTACGGAAGATACGGCTGTCGAGGCTCGTCGTTTGTTGTCGGATTTACCCGTTTCCGTACGCTTGCTTACGTATGAAGATATTGTAAAGACGTTCGGAATCGACAAAGCGTGATAAGAGAGAGATTCATTTATGAAGGTATTTATAGCGGAAAAGCCGAGCATGGCACGGGAACTGGCAAAATGTCTTCCCGACCCGAAAAAAAGAGAAAACGGATATATTCGTACAGGCGGCGGTATTGTTACGTGGGCTTACGGGCATGTACTGCAACAGGCCGAGCCGGATGCCTATAATGAATCTTATAAGACCTGGCGTACAGAAGATTTACCCATTATTCCCGAAACGTGGAAACTCATTGTATCTCCGAGTGCCAAAGACCAGTTCGAAATTATAAAGGGGCTTATTGAGCAAGCCGATTCCATTGTCAATGCCGGTGACCCCGACAGAGAAGGTCAGCTTTTGATAGATGAAATTCTCGATTACGTGGGAAATACAAAGCCTGTAGAGCGTATTTTGCTAAATGCCCTCGATGAAAAGAGTATTCATGAATCTTTGACGGATTTACGGGATAATAGAGATTTTAAACCGCTGAAGGATTCGGCCTTAGCCCGCAGTCGTGCCGATTGGTTGATGGGGATGAATCTTTCTCGGGCTTATACGTTGGCGGCTCGTAGACAGGGGCATAAGGGCGTTTATCCTGTTGGCCGCGTCAAGACGCCGACGTTGGCGCTTGTCGTAAGACGACAGAGGGAACTGGATCACTTTGTTCCCGTCACTTATTATGTTGTAAAGGCCGATTTTGATTACGGTTCAGGAACTATAACAGCTCAGTGGCAGGCTAAAGATACTCAGGGTGGACTTGATTCGGAAGGACGCTGTATTGATAAACAGACGGCGGAAAATATTCTTGCTAAGACGGAGGCTGCCGTTAGTGGGACAGTAACTGAACGCAAGGTGACACATAAGAAAGAGAATCAACGGTTGCCGCATTCTCTTTCGTCCCTACAGATCGCGGCAGGCAAGAAATACGGCTACAGTCCGCAACAAGTATTGGATACGGCACAGCAGTTGTATGAACGAAAATTTACAACCTATCCCCGCTCGGATTGTGAATATTTACCTTTAAACCAGCGCCGAGATGTGCCTAAAATCTTGGAAAATTTGGCGTCGTCCGGACAAGCGGATTTAGAAAATTGGGTAAAAGGTGCGGATAAGGGCCTAAAAAGCCGGGCTTGGAACGACTCCAAAATCACGGCTCATCATGCCATTATTCCTACTACCGTTCGTTGTCCTTATGACAGTTTGACTCCCATACAAAAAAATATATATTTTCTTATCGCACAGGCTTATATTGCCCAGTTTTACGGTGTTCATGAATACGACAGTCAGCGCATTATCATTAATTGTGCTCAAGAAGATTTCGTAGCTCGCGGTAAAACCGTTACCGCTCTCGGGTGGAAAGAGCTGTATAGTCGGGATAAAAGTGATGACAACGAAGAAGACAAGGATCAATTGCCGGTTCTGAAAAAAGGGACGACAGTTTTTTATAAGTCCGGTATAACAGAAGAGAAAGAAACGAAGCCGCCTCAGCGCTTTACGGCATCCACCTTGTTGGCGGCGATGAAAGAAATTTATAAATATGTGAAGGATGACGGTCTGAAAAAGAAACTCAAAGAAGTCCAGGGAATCGGTACGGAAGCGACGCGGGCGACGATTATTAATGAATTAATCGGTCGCAAGTTTTTATACGAAGAAGGTAAGAAAAAGTATTTGTGTCCGGCCGATTCGGCATATATTCTTATTGATGCGTTGCCCGATGAATTGGCTTACCCCGATGAGACTGCCATTTGGGAAGAACGGCTTCATTTAATGAGTATAGGCAAAGACGATTTACAGTCTTTTTTGAAAGATCAGGTAGAATTTTTGCGTACACTCATACAAAAGGCGGGGCAAGGTGTTGTCAAAACTCATGCGGAAGGAAAGCGGTGTCCCCGATGCGGTTCGGTTATGATAAAAAGAGCCGGCAAATACGGCGAATTTTACGGCTGTACGTCTTATCCGAAATGTAAGCATACGGAACAAATTATACCGAAGGCTGTAGATGAAAGCACCGATTATACTTGTCCGCGGTGTAAAACGGGTCGATTTGTACGTATGGACGGTCCTTATGGTCCTTACTGGCTCTGCAATCATCCGGGTTGTAAGACCAAGTGTGCCGATGTAAAGGGACGTCCCAGTATTTATCAAAAGTGATTTAAAAGGAGATACGGTAATGGCGTCATATATTATGTTCCAGGGAACAGGATCGCATGTAGGGAAAAGTATTTTAACGACAGCTCTTTGCCGTATTTTTGCTCGTGAAGGCATGCGTACAGCTCCTTTTAAAGCACAAAACATGGCTTTAAATTCCTATGTTACACCGGACGGCAAGGAGATGGGTAGAGCCCAAGTTGCTCAGGCGGAAGCGGCTGGTCTTATTCCTGAAACGGATATGAATCCCGTCTTGTTAAAGCCGGTAGGAAACAGTCGATCGCAGGTCATCATTAACGGGATTCCTGTAGGGAATATGACGGCTCGCGAATATCACTTGTCGTATTGCATGAAGGCTTTTGATGCCGTTAAATCGGCTTTGACTCGTATGGATGATACTTACGATATACTGGTTATCGAAGGGGCCGGCAGTCCTGCGGAAGTAAATCTGAGAGATACGGATATTGTGAATATGCGTGTAGCCAAGTATTTACAGGCTCCCGTATTTCTCGTTGCCGACATAGACCGGGGCGGATCTCTGGCGGCGCTTGTCGGAACCTTGGCATTGCTCGAGCCGGAAGAACGGGAGCTTGTCAAAGGTCTTGTTATTAATAAGTTTCGAGGGGATATCAGTCTTTTTGAACCGGCAGTCCGGTTCTTGGAAGAAAAGACGGGAAAGCCTGTTATCGGCGTCGTTCCTTATATAGAAAATATGGGGATCGATGAGGAAGATTCCGTGTCTTTACATGATATGAAGCAACAGGTGACGCACGAAGATGTGAATATTGCCGTTGTCATGACACCGAAAATTTCTAATTTTACAGATTTCGACAGTCTGGGACAAGAAGACGGCATCGGCTTATATTATGCGGATACGCCCGAAAAATTAAAGGATGCGGATGTCATTATTTTACCGGGTACGAAGAATACACTTGAAGACTTGCAATATGTGCGAAAAAGCGGCATGGAAACGGAAATCTTCGAGGCTTTAAAAAGAGGGGGCTTTGTTGTAGGTATCTGCGGCGGTTACCAGATGTTAGGAGAACGTCTTTGTGATCCCTACGGTGTGGAATCGAGCGTTCAAGAGATTCGCGGCCTCGGCCTTTTACAGACGGAAACAGTACTCGTAAATACTAAATTAACGGCACAGGTGCAGTGCCGCTGTGTGAAGTTACGTGTAGGGGACGTAGTGATTGACTGTTCCGGTATGCGAGGGTATGAAATTCATGCAGGTCAGACGGTAATGAAAAGGGAGCAAGTTCGTCCGTTTTTGATTACATCCCGACACGGGCTGGATTGTAGCTTCGAAGACGGAGCCGTATCTGAGAACGGCCATGTCTGGGGGACCTATGTACACGGACTTTTTGATAATGACGATTTTCGTCACGCCTTTATTAATGCCGTGCGTTTGCATAAGGGGTTGAGTCCTTTGACCAGAGGGAACTCCTATTCGGCACAAAAAGAGGACAACTATGATCGCTTGGCAAACATTGTAGAGACCCATATGAATATGGATAAAATCAGGGAAATTATAAGAGGTGAGCGATGATTACTCTTATAACGGCGTTTATAGTTGACAGTCTTATAGGGGATCCGCAAACCAGGTTTCATCCCATTGCTCTTTTGGGAAGATGTATTGCTGTTTTGGATAAGCTTTTTTATAACCGTAAGTATTCTCAGGGAATGCAGGTTGTCGGCGGCGGAATGGTATGCCTATTTATTTTATCCTTTACCTATGCTGTAATGTTTGCAGTTGTTCGCATCCTTGATTTGTTGACGGTAAGTATATTTGCAGATGTGTTTAAGGGGATTGTTCTGGCTTTTCTCATTTGCCCTAAAAGTCTGGCTCAAGCAGCTACGGCTATTCGTAAAGATTTGCAACAGCGACATTTAGAGGCAGCTCGTCATAAAGTAGGATACATTGTCGGCAGAGATACACAAAATTTGAGTGCCGCCGAAGTTTGTCGAGCTGTTATTGAGACCGTGGCGGAAAATACGAGCGACGGTATCATAGCTCCGTTATTTTATTATTTTATAGGCGGATTATCGGGAGCCGCCGTATATAAGGCTGTCAATACTCTTGATTCCATGATGGGGTATAAGAATGACAGATATTTATATTACGGGCGTGTGGCCGCTCGTATTGACGATATTTTCAACTATATTCCTGCACGTCTGACGGGAATTTCTTTTGTTGCAGCTGCCGCTTTAGGGGAAAGTGACTCCAAAAAGGCTTTTCAGATTATGCTTAGGGATGCACGTAAACATCCCAGTCCCAACGGAGGTTATGCAGAGGCCCCCGTTGCCGGGGCCTTACATATACGTTTGGGCGGATATAATTCATATTTCGGCACAACATCTTTCCGTGCTTATATGGGAGATGATGATGAACCGTTGGAAGCTGAAAAAATACGACAGGCTGTTCATTTGATGTATACTGCGACTGCTTGTGCAGTCATTTTCATGTCTTGTGTTTATTGGTGGGTGTAAGTATGGGATTTTCCGTTACCGTTCCTGCCGGCTGCGGCGAATTTTTACAAGGGCGAGTAGGCAATAGAAGTGTCATTATTTCGACACCGGTCAATGCTTATGTAAAGGCTATCGTAAATGACGGCATATATGACGAAAAACTGTTGGGTGAAAAGTCGCGTCAAGCTGTACAACGGGCAGACTCTATTTGCGGAGGCAGGCCTTTTGACAAGGTTCTTGAAATACAGTCGGATATCCCTAAAGGAAAGGGCATGGCATCCAGCAGTGCGGATATAGGTGCTTGTGCCCTTGCCGTAGCCCGTCATAAGGGGTACGTTTTTTCAGATGAAGCGTTGTGTCGTTTAGCTGTTTCTATTGAGCCTACGGATCCTGTTTTTTGCCGGGGTGTGGTGGTCATGGACCGCTACAGCGGGCAACTTTTACGACGTTTCCCGGCACCTCGCCTGGTATACTATACTTTTGACTGCGGCGGAATGATAAATACGCAAGACTTCTATAGTACGGGGACAGTAGAAGATGAGCCCGATGTGACAGACCTGTACAAGGATTTATGTCGTAATAACGGGGATATAGATACTTGGTGCCGAGTAGCCACAACTTCGGCCTTGGCCAATCAGAGTAGGGTTTTTAAAAGCGAACTTCCCGATTTTTATGAGACAGCACAAAAAATAGGGGCCTACGGTATAGGAACGGCTCATACGGGGACCCTTTTGAACATGATCTTTAGCAGTCGCGGGTACGGGCAGAAAATAAAAAAGGTACTGTCAAATAGCAGGTTAAAGGGTTTGAAGTTTATAGGCGTTTTTGAAACGATTGGCGGCGGATACGTTTTTGAGGAGAGATGAATATGCCTTTTTCACACGGAGGAAATGTATACGACGGGGAAGGAATACTTCAAAATTGGATAGATGTAAGTGCCAATATTAATCCTCTCGGCTTGTCGGGAAGGGTAAAAGAAGCTATTATTACGGCTGTCGATATGCTCGTTCATTATCCGGATCCGGAGGCAAGAGCTCTTAAGAACGCTTTGGCAAATCATTACGGAATATTGAAGGAACGATTGATTTGTACGAACGGGGCTGCCGAATTGATGTATATTTACTTTCATACGTTCAAACCGAAAGAAGTTATTATATCCGTGCCGTCATTTGATGAGTATGAAAAGGCGGCCAAAGCCGGAGGAGCTCATATCACTTACGTATATACGCAACAGGATGACTTTAACAGTAACTTGATGCGGATGGTGGAAGCGGCCGGAGAAGGAGCCGTTATTATTCTGGGAAACCCCAACAATCCGACAGGTAGCTTGGTAAGAAAAGAAGAAGTGGAAGCGGCTGTCAAAGAGGGAATAAAAAAGAATCTTCGCTTTGTAGTCGATGAGTCTTTTCTGGATTTTCGATATGATGAAGACAGGTTTTCCGTCAAAAACTTAACCGGTATATACAAAAATCTTCTGGTTATTCGTTCGTTAACCAAGTTTTTTGCCTTGCCGGGCTTGCGTCTGGGCTTCGGGACGGCATGTGAATCTGATATAAAAAAAATGGAAGGGCATAAGGATTGTTGGAATGTAAACAGCTTGGCCCAAATTGCCGGTACGGCGGCCTTGTCAGATGGAGAATACATACGGGTAAGCCGCAGACTCTGTGAAGTTGAACGGGTTTATATGAGAGCACGGTTGCAAGAAATTACGGAAATCCATGTCACGGGAGGGAGCGTAAACTTTATACTCATACAATTCTTGCGACCTTATCATACGGCCGAGAAAGCTGCGGACTACTGTAAACGTCACGGTATACTGATTAGAAATTGTCGTAATTATAGAGGCTTGAACGGTGAATTTATTCGTCTGGCCGTTCGCGACCGGATTACAAATAACCACGTTATTAGAATAATTAAAAATTATATTAATAATGAGAAAATGTAAATACTTAATGCTTTTTATAATCAAAGAAGAATAAAATTAAAAAAAAACGTTTAAGTAGATGATTTTTAAATAATCTTATGATATAATGACGACATCATTAAAGTGTGCTTTTTCTCAATACGAGGAATAGCACTTTTGGGTAAAGTTCGTTATATGGGTATGACGATCCTATTATTATGAGAACGGAGTGTGGTATTAATGAGTGAGCAAAAAGACAATAAGCGATTTATTGCCGTAGGCCTCATGCTATTCGCTCTCTTTTTCGGAGCGGGGAACTTGATTTTCCCGGCATCGATGGGACAGCATGCAGGGGAAAATGTTTGGTGGTCCGTATTGGGCTTTATTATTACGGGTGTAGGGTTGCCTCTTGCCGGCGTTCTTGCCATCGGCTATTCGGGCTGTAAAAATTTACAGGAATTGGCCGGTCGTGTTCATCCTAAGTTCGGCCTTTTGTTTACAGTTGTATCTTATTTAACTATCGGGCCTTTCTTTGCAACGCCGAGAACCGGCAGCGTATCGTATGAAATTGCCGTACGCCCCTTCCTGGAAAATGGCGGTTCGGATTTGAATATGACTATTTTCCTCGTTATATTCTTCGTCATTACTTATTGGCTTTCTGCTTCGCCTTCCAAGCTGGTTGACCGTATCGGTAAGATTTTAACTCCTGTATTGTTACTTACCATTTTAGCTTTAATTGTAAAGTCCTTTATTTCGCCCTTGGGGGATCCCGGTGCGGCGACGGCTACCTACGGAACGCCTGCCTTGGCAGTAGTTCAAGGGATTTTAGACGGCTATAATACAATGGATGCTATCGCATCGTTGGTATTTGCCATTCTCGTAGTCGAATTTGTAGTAGAAGCAGGCGCATCGACGCCCGGCGAGATTACGTTGGATGTATTTAAATCGGGTGTTATTGCCGTGGCTTGTTTGGCTTTCGTTTACATTTTTGTCGCTAAAATCGGTGCGGACAGTGTTGTAGCTATCGGTATGCAGGACACGGGAGCTCCCGTTTTGACAAAATCGGCCCAAATCCTTTTCGGTAACGTAGGGGCTATGATTTTGGCTGTCATCGTGTTGCTTGCCTGCCTGTCAACGTCCATCGGCTTGGTTACATCTTGCGCTACCTATTTTGAACAACTCGTAGGCGGAATGGGCTATAAGGCATATGCCGTATTGTTCTCCGTTATTTCCTTTGCCGTAGCTATGTTCGGCTTGAAGACGATTATTTCGGCGGCAATTCCCGTTTTGATGTTTATTTATCCTATCGTTGTGGCGCTTGTTGTCCTTACGTCCTTACACAAGTTCTTTAAGGGCCGGCAGTGCGTATACGGATGGACTATCGGTCTTACTTTGATTCCTGCTTTGGTTACAGGTTTTGAAACGGCTGAAATTTCTCTCGGAGCTATTGATGTATTCTTTAACTCCACGGTTCCTCTACATTCTTTAGGCATGGGTTGGGTATGCTTCGCCGTCGCAGGTCTTATTATCGGCCTCGTGCAGGCTCAGGTAACATCATCAAATAAAGAAGCTTAGAATGGTAAAGAGAAACCTCCTTTTACTAAGGAGGTTTTTCTTTTTAAAATGATTTAGGAGTGGATTGATATGGATATTTTTGAACGTAAGCCTTATCAGGAGTTCATGCATGACTCTCAAGATAAGAAGTTAAATCGCGTCTTAGGGGCCTTTGATATTACGATCATGGGGCTGGGGATCATTATCGGCACGGGGATTTTCGTCCTCACCGGCATCGGTGCCGCTAAATATGCAGGCCCCGGACTGATGTTGTCTTTTGTACTGGCGGCTATTACTTGTGCCTTCGTATGTATGGCTTATTCGGAATTGGCTACCTTTTTGCCCGTATCAGGAAGCTCTTATACTTATGCTTATGCGTCTTTAGGTGAAATCTTCGGCTGGTGGGTAGGCTGGAGTCTTATCCTTGAATATTCCGTCGGTGCCAGTGCCGTTGCAGGCGGCTGGTCGGCATATTTCGTGGGAATTTTGCATTCCTGCGGAATTGAGCTTCCCAAGATGTTGACAGCCGTCCCGGCTGACGGGGGCATCATTAATTTACCTGCTTTTGTTATTGTTTTGCTGGCCACCGGTTGTCTTATTTTAGGTGTAAGAGAAGGAGCAAGGGTTAACAGAGTTCTCGTAGTTATCAAAATTGTCACGATTTTTGCTTTCCTCTTTTTCGCAGGCCCTCATATTGATCCCGTAAACTGGCAGCCCTTCCTGCCTTTCGGTTTAGACGGTGTTGTTGCCGGAACGGCAGTGTTGTTCTTTGCTTATTTGGGCTTTGATGCCTTGTCTACGGCGGCTGAAGAAACGAAGAATCCTGAACGCAACATGCCCATAGGTATTATTTCGGCTTTAGCTATTTGTACGGTCTTGTACATCGCTGTTTGTGCAGCTATGACAGGTGTTGTACCTTATCCCGAATTGGATACGGCGGCACCGGCTTCATACGTACTTGAATATATCGGCTTACGAGCAGGTTCGGCACTTATCGGTACAGGTGCACTTTGCGGTTTATCAACCGTTGTTTTGAATATGCTTTTCGCACAGAGTCGCGCTTTGTATTCTATGAGTCGTGACGGCTTGATTCCCAAGAGTTTATATACGGTTCATGAAAAATATCATACGCCGTATCGCCTTTTGCTTATTATCGGCATTGTAGTATCTCTGGTAGCAGGCTTTACGCCCATTCATATCGTGGCGGAAGCTTGCAGTGCCGGAACAATTTTTGCCTTCCTTTGTTCTTGCGTCGGCATTATGGTTTTGCGTCGTATATATCCTGATATTCCCCGAAGCTTTAAGTGCCCGGCAGTCTATCTCGTCGCTCCTTTAGGCTTTATCTTCTGTGCATTTATTTTTGCACATTTATCTTCCCATACGTTGGTTCTTTTTGTAGGTTGGTCTATATTAGGCGGTATCATCTATGCCGTTTACGGACATAAACACAGCCGTTTGCGCAACGGTAAGGAAGTTGCGTAATATTTATTAAAAGGCCGTAACGAAGAGGTCGAAATCTCTCGTTACGGCCTTTTTATTTGGTGTTGTACATAATGAGATACAGCGTTTATAATTAAAAAAATCAGTAACGACAGAAAGGAAGAAAAAGATGGATTTTTACACCTATGCTTATATAGACGGGCAGGTACATACCACCTATCTTTATCACTATGCAGTCCTGCTCGGCGTGACTTTGGCATGGCTCATAGCCGGCATTAAGTATATGCGTAACCGGTTGCAAACCAAGTATCGTGATTTGACGATTATTTTTTTACTCATCGGTATTTTTTTGGCCGGAACTAATTGGCAGAGTTTTTCGCGGACCAGGCAGTTTACAGCGGATATGTCCCGCATGTCCGCCTTCTTAGAAAATTTCAGTTACAATTTAAACGTTCCGAAAGACCGGTTGTCAGTTAATTCATTGCGGCTTAAAAACGGCATGGTTGTAAGGACAGGAGCTAATGAGTACTATTCCGTCGATTTCAGCGATCGTGAAACGGCGTATAAGGTTGAACGAATTTATATGATTAATGCCGATGTGCATATTATCAATGAACAGGAGTAAACTATGATTGAATATTCAATGATTTTTGCTAAACTGGGCATAGGTTTGTTGGTTATTATTTTTCAAATCAATATTATGGGGAAGGGCAACTTGGCCCCAACGTCGGCTTTGGATCAAGTTCAAAACTATGTTCTCGGCGGTATTATAGGCGGTATTATTTATAATGACAGCATCGGAATTCTGCAGTTCCTCTTAATTCTCATCGCCTGGACAATTCTTGTTATGGTTTTGCGCTATGCTAAGGGAAACAGCAATTTTGTTCATAAGCTGATTGACGGAGACCCCATTCTGGTCATCGACCACGGAAAAATCTTAACCGATGTATGTATGCGAGCGGGTTTGAATGCCGGCGATCTTCATTTAAAATTGAGAAGTGCCGATGTATGGCGTGTTGAAGATGTCTATCGCGGAATTTTGGAACAAAACGGTCAGTTGACCATTATGAAATATGATGATAGACATAATCGCTATCCTCTCATTGCGGACGGAAACATTAATGAAAGCGTTCTGGAACTTATCGGTAAGAATAAAGAATGGATTGAAGAACGAGCTGCCGAAAAGGGGTATAAGGTAAATGATATATATTTGGCAGAGTATGATGACAATGATATAAGTATTTACGCTTATGCAAAGCAGGGTGAATAAAAAGAACCCTTAACGGTATTATTCCGTTAAGGGTTCTTTTTCGTTTCCTTTATTTGACAGTATTTTTTAATGTACCGATGGAAGAGATTGTTATTTCAACGCTATCTCCCGACTTTAAATAACGAGGAGGGTTAAAGCCTACTCCTACGCCGGCCGGTGTCCCGGTGGCTATAATGTCGCCGCACGATAACGTCGTACCCGAGGAGAGCTGAGAAATGAGCATGGGGACGGTAAAAATTAAATCATCCGTACTCGCATCTTGACGCACCTCGCCGTTTACCTTAGTAACAATATTAAATATGTCGGGAGCGGCGTCTCGTAATAAGATATACGGGCCTATGGGGCAGAAGGTGTTCAAACTTTTGCCGTGAAACCATTGTTGGTGTCGGCGTTGCAAGTCGCGAGCCGTCACATCATTCAAAATTGTAAAGCCGTAAACATAATCCATGGCCTCATGCTCGGGAATGTCCGTGCCGGACTTGCCGATAATGACAGCCAGTTCGCCTTCATAGTCCACTTCGGAAGTTACGTTTTCGTGAAGATCAATGGTATCGTCCGGACCGATAAGAGATGTAGCGGATTTCGTGAAGAACACCGGATATTTCGGCTTTTCTACCGTTGTGACCTTATCGAATTCGGCAATGTGTTCACAATAGTTTTTACCGACACATAGGATATTGTGAATCGTGTCGGGCAAGGGAGTCAGAATATGAACCGTATCTAAGGGCCTGGGTTGCACGGCTCCGGTCTTTTCATTTTGTTCCAGACTGTCAGCCAGAGCCAAGAGTCCTTCAGGTCCTTGGGCAATAAATTCCGACAGGCTTTCAGGCAGGGGTGTAAAGAACGCTTCTTCCAAGGCAATAGCACTGTATACGCTTTTTTCGTCGGGCGTAAGAACTCCCCACTGAATGAAGCCGGCGTCTTCAAAGGTTATGAGTTTACGAATTTCCATTTCAAATCAGCTCCTGCATATAAGATGGATTTATTATAACACAGTCGGCGTCCTTTCGCCGCTTTTTCAGTACTGGAAGGGCTTTTTTATTTATGATACAATTTAAACACTAACGGAAAGAAGGAGATGCCTCATGGACCAGGAAAACACCAAAAATTTTATTGAACTTATTATAGATAAAGACAATGAAACGGGAAAATACGGAGAACGTGTACACACTCGTTTTCCGCCCGAACCGAACGGGTATTTGCACCTCGGACACGCCAAGTCCATTTGCCTCAACTTCGGCATAGGGAAAAAATATAAAGGCTTGACCAATCTGCGCTTTGATGATACAAATCCGTCAAAGGAAGATGTGGAATACGTGGAATCCATTAAGCGGGACGTGGCTTGGCTCGGATTTTCCTGGGAAGATCGTCTTTACTTCGCATCCGATTATTTCGATATTTTTTATAAGCAGGCCCTTAAGCTCATTAAAAAGGGAAAGGCTTATGTAGATGACTTGACGGGAGAACAAATCCGTGAGTATCGCGGTACCTTCAGTCAGCCCGGTAAAGAAAGCCCTTATCGGAATCGTTCGATTGAGGAAAACTTACGGCTGTTTGAAGAAATGAAAGACGGGAAGTATGCCGACGGAGAAAAGGTATTGAGGGCTAAAATAGACATGGCCAGTCCGAATATTAATATGCGTGATCCCGTTTTATATCGAATCATTCATGCGTCTCATCACCGTACGGGTAATAAATGGTGCATTTATCCTATTTATGACTTTGCTCATCCTTTGGAAGATGCTATAGAACGGATTACTCATTCCATTTGCACCCTTGAATTTGAAGACCATCGTCCTTTGTATAATTGGGTTGTTGAAGAATGGGACGATCCGGAAAATCAAAAGCCTCAGCAGATTGAATTTGCACGCCTTAATGTGGCCAATATGGTTATGAGTAAGCGTAAATTACGACTTCTCGTTGAGAAAGGTCTGGTCAGCGGTTGGGATGACCCTCGTATGCCGACTATTGCCGGTATCCGCAGGCGGGGTTATACGCCTGAATCGATTCGCAATTTCTGTGAACGTATCGGCGTAGCCAAGGCGGACAGTACGGTAGAGCCTGCATTTCTCGAATCGTGTATTCGCGAAGATTTGAAACTGAAAGCGCCTAGATATATGACCGTAGTCGATCCGATTAAAGTCGTTTTGACCAACTATCCGAAAGACCTTACGGAAACAGTAGTTGCCGATAATAATCAGGAAAATGAAGAAATGGGAACACGACTGATGACTTTCAGTCGAGAATTGTATATTGAACGGAGCGACTTTATGGAAGATCCGGTCAAAAAATTCTTCCGCTTAGCACCGGGAAAAGAAGTTCGCCTGAAATATGCATATATTATTAAATGCGAAGAAGTCATTAAAGATGCAGACGGCAATATTACGGAATTACGTTGCACTTGCGATATGGACAGCAAAAGCGGTAGCGGCGCCAATGCTAACCGTAAGGTAAAAGGTACCTTACACTGGGTTAACGCTGCCGATGCGATTGATACGGAATGCCGCTTGTATGAATCGTTGCTGAAAACTGACAGTGAGGGCGATGACGGTGATTTCTTGAGTCAAGTCAACCCTCATAGTCTTATGGTGACGCAAGGTAAGGCCGAAGCCGGGTTGGGCAATTTTAAAGAAGGCGATAAGTTTCAATTTCTGCGTCAAGGTTATTTTGTCATTGACCGAGACAGTCAGCCGGGACATTTGGTAGTCAATCGTATTGTCGGCTTACGCGATACATGGGCTAAAATGCAGCAAAAAGGATAGACGTAAAAGGGATACCGCTCTCTTTCTGAGAAGGTATCCCTTCTTATATTGCCGTTAGAGACAGTTGTTTGTATAATAAATTTATCAGGTTGTTATCGGAGGAATAAGATGAAGTCTGCAGGATATAAGAGTATACCCGTATTATTGCTGTTCTTAATTGTCGGCGGTATTATAGGCGGCATTATAGGCGAGGTTTTGTCGGGTTTGAGTTTCGGAAGTATTATGCCCGATTTGGTTCGCCATTATGAAATTTTTAATATTCACAATGTAACATTGAATTTATATGTTATGGAGCTTACGCTCGGTATTCATTTTGCCCCGAATCTTCTCAGTATTATCGGAATTTTAGTAGCTGTATTTATTTACAGACGAATTTAGGAGGTTGACAGGTATGCTGATTTTAGCATCCGGGTCGCCGCGTCGCAGGGAGTTATTGGAACAAATAGGCGCGGCCTATGAAGTAAAAGTCGGTACATATGCCGAAGATGTGCCGAAAAACGATGATCCCGAGAAGTTTGTTATTAGACAGGCCGCCGGAAAGGCGGCATCCGTTGCCGAAAAGTATACAGGCCGGTGGGTACTGGGTGCCGATACGGTAGTGGTATCCGACGGTAAAATATTGGGAAAGCCTCGCTCTGATGAAGAGGCTGTGTCCATGTTGCAGCAATTATCGGGCAAAACCCATGCCGTTTATACGGGCATTGCTTTGCAGAAAGATGACGGTGTATGGACTCATGCGGAAATGACCCTGGTTACTTTCAGAGATTTGACTGAAGACGAAATTGAGGCTTACGTAGAAACGGGAGAACCGTCCGATAAGGCCGGTGCTTACGGAATTCAAGGGCGCGGAGCTATATTGGTTGAAAAAATAGAAGGCGATTACACGAATGTCGTAGGCCTTCCTTTAAGTGCCTTGTATGTACTGGCAGGAATTGCCGGTATGTGCTTATGAGCGCAGAGTTAAAAAAACTGGCTCCCGGTGAGCGGCCGCGGGAACGTTTCTTTCACCATGGTGCCGCTGCAGTTTCAGATCAGGATTTATTGGCCATTTTATTGCGTACAGGCACGAAGGGACAGTCGGTTTTAGACGTTTCACGGTGTATTCTTCGTACCTTGCCGGAAGAAAATATTTATTATTTGGGAGAGACGGATGTCAGACGTCTTTGTACCGTAAAAGGAATAGGCAGGGATAAGGCCGTCACTTTGTGTGCCGCTATAGAGTTGGGCAAACGAATTGCCCGTCAGAGAGTAAAGGCAAACGCCAGGGATTTCAGCAGTCCCTCTACAGTGGCCGACTATGTAATGGAAGACATGCGCTGTTTGAGACAAGAAAAATTTTCAGCCTTGTACGTGTCTTCCAAAAATAAACTGATTGCCTTACGAGAGCTGACGAGCGGGACACTCAATGAAAGTCTGGCTAAGGCCAGAGACGTTTTCAGATATGCTTTGGAATACAATGCGGCGGCGGTTATTCTTATACATAACCATCCCAGTGGCGATCCGACCCCTTCAAAAGAAGATATAAAAGCCACTCAATGTATTTCTGAGGCCGGTCGAGTCATGGGAATTCCTGTTTTGGACCATATTATTATCGGTGACGGAACCTATGTTAGTTTGTGTGAGAGAGGCTATATATAAGCCATTCTTGACTGACTCGCGCGGATTGTCGTATAATAATCAGGCAAGGTTTAAAGCCTTGTCTACCGGGCCTATAGCTCAGCGGTAGAGCCACCGGCTCATAACCGGTTGGTCCTTGGTTCGAACCCAAGTAGGCCCACCACATGTAAACAAAGCTATTTCGCACTGTTGCGGGATAGCTTTTTTTATAAACCGTGAGAAAAGCAAGTGAGGTTTTATATGAAATTATCAAAACGTCTTTCAGCTGTAGCGAAAATGGTGCCTGTCAATACCACCCTGGTTGATGTGGGGACGGATCATGCCTATTTACCCGTATATTTGTGTGAACAGGGGATTTGTCCGCATGTAGTAGCGTCCGATGTTGCACCGGGTCCCTTATCGTCCGCATCGGCTCATACGGCTCAGGCCGGACTTGCGGATCGCATTGATTGTCGTCTGGCAGACGGCTTGTCAGCTGTAAGTATCGGTGAAATGGACGGTGCCGTTCTGTGCGGTATGGGCGGCAAATTGATGATGCGAATTCTTGAGGCAAGATTCGACCTTGTGAGACAATTGAAGTATCTTATCTTACAGCCTCAAAGTGGTGCCGATGCATTGCGTCGATATGCGGTTGAACACGGTTTTCGTATAACTGAGGAAACATTGATTAAAGAGGACGGTCGCCTATATCAAGTATTACGAATTGAACCCGGTAAAGAAGCTGATTTTCCTTCCTGGCAGTATGAGACGGGACCGCTCAATTGGAATAATAAGAATCCGTTGTTAGGCGAGCTGATAGATGAAATAATACGCAAAAAAGACCGTTTTCTGAAGGGCATGGAAGCGGCAGGCCGCTTCGAAGACGCTGAAAGAACCAAAAAGGAAATAGCTGAATGGGAGGAAAGAAAATGTCTGTGTCATTTAAAGCGATCATTGATGTAATGGAAAATCTGGCACCTTTGACTTTAAAAGAAGACTGGGATAACCCGGGCTTGCTTGTAGGAAATCCGGAACAGGAAGTGCAATCCGTCTTATTGACGTTGGACGTAACAAAAGAAAATGTATGCTACGCTGTAGATCATGGTTTTGATTGTATTATCAGTCATCACCCCGTAATTTTTTCGGGAATTAAGGCTTTGAGAACGGATACGTATGACGGTCGGATGTTTGCACAGTTATTGTCTCACAATATAGGCGTATATTGTTCTCATACCAATCTGGATTCGGCAACGGGAGGGGTTAACGATGTCTTAGCCTCTCTCTTGGAACTACATGACGTGCGACCTCTAGACGGAGAAGAAGGCGGTTCTATGGGGAGAATCGGCAGACTTTCTGAGGCCATGAGCCTTGCTGAAGTCATGGAATATATTAAGGTAAAGTTGAATCGACCTGTCTTACCTTATGGCGGCAAAGAAAAAGAAATAGTAGAATCAATCGCTCTTTGCGGCGGGGCTGCTACGTGTTTCATGAATGACGCCGTTCGTGCCGGTGCGGACCTGTATCTTACGGGCGATGTAAAATATCATGATTTTCAGCAAGCGGTAAAAGACGATATATTTTTAGTTGACGGAGGACATTACGGAACGGAATTTCCCGTCGTATTCGAACTGCAACGCCTGTTACAGACAGAAAGTGAGAAACGGGGTTGGGAAGTAAAATTCGTTGTTGATTCGACGAGTCGTGATTTTATTTCATATCTTTAAGGAGGGTGAATAATGACTAAAGAAGAACATATTCAGCGTTTAAAGGATGATCCTATTTATGTGGTCATGGGCGAGGCCTTATCTTTGGGGCGTAAGAATACGGAAGTAGCGAAAACCCTTTTAGATGTAGGCGTAAGAATCATTCAATATCGGGAAAAACATAAAACCTGGCGAGAAAAATATGCCGAAGCATCGGAAATTGCGGTTATGTGTAAAAAATACGGAGCGACATTTATTATGAATGACTCCGTGGACTTAGCCGTTGCTTGCGGAGCCGACGGGATTCATGTCGGACAGGACGATGCACCGGTTCAAATCGTAAAGAAAATAGCCGGTCAAAATGTGTTTGTCGGCGTATCGACGAATACGACAAAAGAATTACAGGGGGCATTAGCAGACGGCGCGGACTATGTCGGCTTCGGGCCTATGTTCCCGACATCATCAAAGAGCGATGCCGATGAGGTCGTTACGGAAGAAACCATTCGCAGTGCCTTGGAATTTCCGCTTCCCGTCGTGACTATCGGCGGTATCGGTTTAGAAAATATTCGCACTTTATATGACAGAGGGTTCCGTTCCTTTGCCATGATCAGTGCTGTCGTATCGCAAAAGGATATAAAGAAAGCCGTCGACGACTTGAGGCAAGCTTTGAAATAGTTTTCTTGACGGGTTTACAAGAGATAGCGTATGATAATACACGATGAGTATGAAAGGTAATCGCCAGTACGAAGGTATTGGAGGAAAGTCCGAGCTCCGTAGGGCAGGATGCCGGATAACGTCCGGCGAAGGTGACTTTAGGGACAGTGCCACAGAAATGTGTACCGCCACGTAAGTGGTAAGGGTGGAACGGTGCGGTAAGAGCGCACCAGCGGTAAGGTAACTTGCCGGCTAGGTAAACCCCATCCGGAGCAAGACCGAATAGGGAAGGGATGAAGTTGCCCGCTGATCTTCCGGGTTGTGTCGCTCGAACAGGCCGGCAACGGTCTGTCTAGATAGATGATTACCACTGCGCAAGCAGAACAAAACTCGGCTTATTGATTACTCATCATTCGCAAATAAAAGGGACTGCTTTTCGAAGCGGTCCTTTTATTATGATGAAGCGTAAGAGGACGAAGCGTATGATTAATATGAAAGAAGAGCGACAGTTTATGGGAAACCGTGTCTATGGACGGCGAGTAGTCGACGGCCATGTACATACGGAGCTGTGTCCTCATGGAAGTGGTGATAAGACGGCATTAATGATCGAGAAGGCTATTGATTTAAAAATCGATAAAATTTGCTTAACTGAACATGCCCCCTTGCCGGTAGAGTTTAAGAACGTATATGGAGGTATTAAAGCCGGCTGTGATACGGGAGCGCTTAAAGTGGATCAAGTCGAAGTATATTTAGAGTTGGCTGAAAGGTTAAAAAAAGATTATGCAACCCGTATCAATATTTCCGTCGGCTTTGAAGTGGATTACCTGCCCGGATTTGAAGACTATACGCGCTCTTTTTTGAATGAATACGGGGCATTTACGGAGGATAATATATTATCATTACACTTCTTAGACGGATATGACGGGAAGTTTTATTGTGTAGACTACAGTACGGATGATTTCCGGAAAGCCTTCAGGCCTTGGCTTTTCGACCAAAATGCATTGTATTATAAATATTTTACCTGTTTAAAAAAGGCTGTGTGCACCGACTTGGGCAAGTACACTCCTGTGCGTATAGGGCATCTTGATCTAATAAAAAAATATAGACTTCACTTCGGCTTTACCAAACCTCTTGATGAACAAAATTGCCGCTTAATTAAAGAGATACTCCTTATTATGAGAAAACAGGGACGGCAGTTGGACTATAATATGAGCGGCTTTTTTAAGCCTCAATGTCGGGAAATGTATCCGAGTCGCTTCATTCAAGGCATGGCTGACGTATTGGGAGTCCCGTTTATACCCGGATCCGATTCTCATAGCGTAGAAGATCTGGAACGGGCCTGGGGATAAGGCAATGAGCTTTTGTGAAATACCGGGATGAATAAGACAGAGCTCTGCAGTCTGCGAAAAGATACGGGAAAAACAAAAAGGCGTAACACAGGTGTGCTACGCCTTTTTAAATCAGTCTTTAAAAACTGTGTGCAGGGCAATACTGAGGGCTCGTAATTGAGGAGCTTTTTTACGCTGGTGTTCATTCATACGCCCTAAAATATCGCTGAGAATCGAAACGGCCTTTACAATATGAGGTCCTTTGTTGAGCATTACGCACTCCGCCCGTTCACCCATAGCGGCATCGGTTATTTCAGCCCGTGTAGGCAAGCCTGTCTTAACTAAAGTTTCCAGTACTTGAGTGGCCCAAATGACGGGGACATGAGCGGCTTCACAAATCCAGAGGATCTCCTCCTGAAGTTCCGATAAACGATGATAACCCGCTTCTACCGCCAAATCACCGCGAGCAATCATGACGCCGAAAGGTTGTTTGGAAGCGGCTTTTACAATGATTTGCGGCAGGTTGGCTACGCTTTCCTTTGTTTCTATTTTAGCAATAATGGCAATGGAAGAAGACTTTTTGCCCAGCCTCTTTTTCAATTCTCTTTGTAACAGCTCAATATCGTCTCCGTTACGCACGAAGGAGTAACCGATGCTGTCGGCACATCCAACCATAAAATCCAGGTCTTCCAGATCTTTGGCGGTTAGGGGCGTAATGTCCAAGTGTGTTTCAGGGAAATTCAGACTCTTTTTAGGCTTTACACGGAAGCCTTTTTCTTTAGTAGCCGTAACGGTTAAAAAAGCTCCGTTATCAGTCATTTCAGTAATTCTGGCCGTGAGCTTCCCGTCATCGATAAGCACGGGGTCTTCCTCTTTTAACGTATTAAAGACCTCCGGTGCCGAACAGGCCAAGACAATTTTTCCAAGTGCTTCAGGCGGACAGACTCCGATGGATTGAGATAAGAAGAAGGAGTCTCCTTCCACTAATTTATCCGTGTCGCCTGTAATAAGAACCCCCGAAATACGGATTTTCGGACCGGCCAAATCCATGTATACGCGGCAATTTTTGCCTGTTTCTTTTTTTGCCCGTTCTAAATTATCCAACATAGAGGTCCAAACTGTGCGGTCATCGTGAGCACAATTGATGCGAACCGTATCCATACCGGCTTCCAATAAATTGCGAACAAGTTTGTAGTCATCAGCCGCTTCGGGCGGAAGGGTTACCATAATATGAGTATTTATATTATTGGCAGCTCCGAAGATAAGTCCCGTATTGTGGTCTAACAGTTTATCGCCGTGAAAGAACCATTTTTGTGACGGATAATTGATTAGATTTTCTTCTTTTTCACATAAACGGCCCAAGGTTGCCATGACGGCGTCAAGGTTAGCCATGGTACGGGCTTCGCTACGTCCTAAAGAGGAAAGCCCCAGGGGAAGAAGCCGCTCTTGAACGGGGCGTAAGTCGTGACAGCGAACAGCCAAATAATAGGCCAGGTTTAAAGCGCTGAAGCGGAAAGGGCGTCTTTCAATGCCCGGCAGCCAGGTACGAAAGAGAGCTTCGCCGTCATTCATAATATCTGCGCGTAAAGAATATAATTCTTCATATAAAGCGTCTATATGTTGTTTCATATTATCACGGTCCTTTCCGGTTTATAAGAAGGTAAATGGTATATTCCTTCTGTAAACTCAGTATACGATGAAAAGAATGTGAAATAAATAACTTTTTTCCGAGAAACCTCAATATGATAAAACTGTATAAAATAGCCAAAAGTCATGCATGGCGAGAATGAAGAATAATGTAAAACAGGTCATAGGTCTTTAAACCGTAAAATTAGGCTGTATTGGGCCGGTATAATCTTTACTTTTAAGGGTCTCCATGCTATCATTCTGATTGTAATAGTTATTGTCGTGCAGTATGCGTAATTACTGATTCGGCACGATTATGAATCTGGTCAAAGCGAGGGAGTTAAGTTGGCATTAATTGTAAAAAAATTCGGCGGCAGTTCTGTCGCTACACCTGATAAAATGCAAGCCATTGTGCAACGTGTGCTCAAGGGTATGAAAGAGGACGACCAGGTCGTCCTTGTCGTTTCCGCCATGGGTGATACGACAGATGAACTCGTTTCGCTGGCCCGTCAAGTTACATCAAAACCGTACGGTCGAGAAATGGACATGCTTCTTTCTACAGGCGAACAGATATCCATAGCCTTGATGGCTATGGCCTTTGCCGAAGCGGGGCATAAGGCTGTATCTTTTACGGGGGCTCAGGCCGGTATTGTAACGAGCAAGGTATATAACAAAGGCAGAATTTTGGAAATTAATGCCGAACGAGTTAAAGAGGCTCTGAAAGAAGGCAATATTGTCATTGTAGCCGGTTTTCAAGGTATGACGGATGATGGTGATATTACCACTTTGGGTAGAGGCGGTTCGGATACGACGGCCGTTGCCGTTGCCGGAGCTATAAATGCAGATGCCTGTGAAATTTATACGGACGTAGACGGTATTTATACTTCCGACCCCCGTGTTGTTCCGGAGGCGCGCAAGATGGAAGAAATAACGTACGGAGAAATGTTGGAAATGGCTAAACTCGGTGCAGGCGTTATGCAACCTCGTGCCGTTGAAATGGGCAGTCGGTTTAACGTTCCTATTCATGTACGTTCGACTTTTTCCGAAATAAAAGGAACAATGATACAGGAGGGTTATTCTATGGAAGTAAAGCAATACCTTATTCGCGGTGTGGCGGAAGATAAAAATGTAGCTAAAGTAACAATTCTCGGTGTACCCAACAAACCGGGGTATGCCTATCGTATTTTTGCGGAATTGGCAGATCGCAATATAGATGTGGACATGATCGTACAAAGTGTAAGGGTTGCCAACGAAGGCGTGACTGATATTACCTTTACGGTAAGTCGGGATGATTCGGCTCTTGTACGCGATGTATTGGCTGAAATTCGTGATGAATTGAGCATTGAAGATATTCTCATTGATGAAAGAATGGGGAAAGTTTCTGTTGTAGGTGCAGGGATGGCCGGACATCCGGGTATTGCTGCCAGCATGTTCGGTATTATGAGTGATAACGGAATTAATATTGAAATTATATCTACTTCTGAAATCAGTATTACGTGCTTAATCGGTGAAGAATCTGTTGATAAAGCCGTACGGGCTATACACGCACACTTCTTTGATAAGGACTGAAAATTCATGACTGTACTTGATAATTTTACGGAAGAAATTTTACAAAGCGAATTGCCTAAAAACGTATTGCTTCATAATATGATTCGCGGTCTGGATAAAGAAAAACCGCCTCAGTTTGAAGTTCCGGCCAAAAAGTATACGTTTGAGTCCAATTTGCACGGTTTTTCTTACGATTATCAGCATAGTACGGTTACCATATCGTACAAGGTAGCAGATGGGGTCTATCCGGATGTGACCGTGTCTTTTCGTACCTTCCGTGCCTATTTGGAAGGTTTGGCCGTTTGTGTACGCATGCAAAAATGGTAGATATATTTTAAACCTGTAACTGCGGTTGCAGGTTTGTTTTTTATGTGGAGGAATTATGTTCAGCGGTATTGATATTGTTCAAATTGCTCGCCTTGAATCTTTGGTTGAGGGGCACGAAGGACGTCTGGAGAGGTTGTTTTCTCCGGCAGAGATCGCTTACTGTCGCCGTAAGGGGCAAGGTGCCGTTGCTTCCTATGCCGGACTATATGCAGCCAAAGAAGCTTTTTTTAAGGCCATGGGGAGCGGTTTTAGAGGCGGACTTTGGCGCGATGTGGAAGTAGGACATACTGAAGAAGGTGCACCCTATTTGATTTTACACGGTTATTATGCAGAAAAAGCGGCGGAAAAATCTGCCAATATGCCCGTTTTATCTATTTCACACGATGGTGATTATGCAATTGCACAGGTTATTTGGGATGCGTAGGAGGCTATGAGATGAAAATATTAAGAAAAGCGGCGGATATGAAAGCTATGGATAAGGCGTCCATGAGTGAACCGTACGGCATAGCTCCGGCTGTATTGATGGAAAATGCAGGTCGAGCCGTCTGCGAAAAGGGCGGCGTATATGTCGGCGGTTGGAGCGGTAAAGATGTTATGATTCTTTGCGGAAAGGGAAATAACGGCGGCGACGGATTTGTAACGGCCAGACATATTCTGGCAGAAGGAGGTCGCGTGTATGTTTACGCTTTCGGAGAAAAGGACGGATACAGCGATGAAAGCAAGGCGCACTTAAAGACGTTGGAAGCTATGTGTGACGGTGAACGTTGTAGCTTGATTTACTATAGAACGGCATCGGATTCAGCATTGTTAATAAAACAGTTGGATACCTGTCATGTCGTTATTGACGCCTTATTAGGGACAGGCTTCAAGGGGGAGTTGCGGGAACCGTATAAAAGCATAGTGATGGCTGTTAACGAAGCAGCCGCCGGTCGGCACGTGACCGTTATTTCCGTTGATATGCCCAGCGGAGTGAATAGTGATACGGGAGCTGTAAGCGGCTCTGAGTCAGAAGAGGAATCGGCTCCCGTTATGGCGGACTTAACCGTCACCTTTGGGGCTTTTAAACAAGGGCAGTTCCTTTACCCGGGAAAGGCTTGTACGGGAAAGTTGGAAATTGACCATATAGGAATTCCTGTTGCCTTGTCGGAACAATGTAAGGAAGCCGTTTTTTTGCCGGAACGGCAAGATGTTATCGATGCCGTCAGACCTCGACGTGTAGACAGTCACAAGGGAACGCACGGAACTGTAGCCGTCCTGACCGGCTGTAATGACATGGCCGGTGCCGCCTTGATGGCTGTTGACGGTGCCGTGCGTGCCGGAGCGGGAAAGGTTTTTTTATATACCCCGTCAGAAACGGCAAAGTATTGTATTGCAAAACAACCGGAAGTTATGGTTTGCGGTGTCGGACCTGCAGGAACTCGTACCTTGGGAGACAGTGAAGCCCGTGAAATAATAGATAATCTGGAAAATGTATCGGTTCTTGTTATGGGTCCGGGTATGGGAAAGCATGAAGGTGCATTTGATTTTATTAACTATATAGCAGAAAAAACGACCTGCCCCATGATAATTGATGCGGACGGCTTGAATTGTCTGGCAAAACATGATAAACAGGCTTTTTTTAAAAAGTACGGTAAGCGGACAGTAATTACGCCGCACCCGGCTGAATTTTCCCGTCTATCGGGTTTATCCGTCAGAGATATTAAGACGGATCTCATTAAAGCGGCTACGGATTTCGTACATACTTACGGCGTGAATCTGGTATTAAAAGGGGCTCCTACACTTACCGTGTCGGCTAAAACGGGTCACGTATATGTTAATAGAACGGGAAATGCCGGTATGGCGACAGGCGGTATGGGTGATGTATTGAGCGGAATTACGGCCGCCATGATTTGTCATGACGGTATTGACTCTCTGGCTGTTGCGGCTTGTGCAGCTGTATATTTGCACGGTGCCGCCGGTGATTATTGTGCCAGACATATCGGTCCGTACGGATTTACCGCAACGGAGGTAGCGTCCGCTGTGCCCAAAGTTTTAGCTCAATGGGATGAAGAACGTCTCGTGCCGGCCTTACAAGAACCGTATATAATGTCATAAAAATGTACCGGAACGGACAGAAAACAGCATGTATCATGTTTTACTCTCACAGAAACGATGTGCTATAATAATAAAGCGTTGTTTGTAAAGGAGAGTGAAGTCATGAAAAGACTGTTATTCTTGTCCTTATTGGCCATCTTTTGTCTGGTTCCCGTATTGAACGGTCAAGCTGTTGATAAGGCTCAAGTCAGTTCCGTGCGCATAGCGACTCGTAATGATGCGAATACGCCTTTCGTTCGGACGGTTCTGGACGTAAACAAAGCGGTTTCCCCGAAACTCGGGATTGATAAAGACGGTAAATACGTTACCGTTACCCTGCCCAATACTGAAGTAGCCAAAAATCTGCAAACCAAGTACGATGCAGATACGAATATAGTTACCAAGATGGGGTTGGCACGGCGAATTAATGATACGGATGTAGTTTTTAAGGTTCCGAATGCGGTGACGGCCGCCGATGTCAAGGTCTTTACGCTCGGTCCTTCCGGCAGTGTTGCCAGTCGCGTTGTTATTGATATTAACGATAAATCCGGTAAGGTTAAACAGTGGAATAAATGGAAGCATTTGAATGTGAGCAGCAAGGGAATAGGTAAGACAGATCCCACGGTAGCATCTAAAACAAAGCCGAAAGCAGTGCCTGTGTATAAACGATCGACAGAGGCCGGTTTAAGAGGTAAGGTTATCTGCATTGATCCGGGACATGGCGGCACGGATTCAGGCGCTGTAGGAGCCTATTCGCAAGAAAAGAATATTACCTTTGCCATTGCTCGTCGCGTACAATCCTTACTTTCCGCACAGGGAGCAACAGTCGTCATGACGCGTACAGCCGATGTGGATGTATACGGACCGAATGCCGGCGCCGTTGAGGAACTTCAGGCTCGTTGTAATGTGGCCAATATTGCCGGAGCCGATGCTTTCGTATCCATTCATATCGACTCTAGCGATTCAGCCGAGCCCGGTGGTGTAACGGCTTACTATACGAGCGGCTCGCCCGACGGCCAGCGCTTGGCCACGGATTTACATGCCGCTAATATGAAAGCTACAACCTTTGATGATCGAGGGGTGCGTACGGCTAACTTCTATGTATTAAACCATACGGACATGCCGGCCACTCTCTTGGAACTCGGTTTTATGTCAAACCCTGCAGAAGAAAAAACTTTGAACACCGATGCGCAACAGCAAAGCTTTGCTGAAAGTATCGTCGACGGACTAAGTAAATTCTTTGCCTAATAAAACGAGGCTCTCATGTCTGTATTAGTTGACATGAGAGCTTTTGTCTTGTAAAATAGACTAGTCATAGCATACAGACGTGGCTGTGCATAAGCCGCATGAAGAGGCCTAAGTCCGCAAGGCGCCGTATTCAGCGAGTATAATGATGAGGAGGTGTCACCATGTACGCTATTATTAAAACGGGCGGTAAGCAGTACCGCGTTCAGGAAGGCGAAACGATTTTTGTTGAAAAATTGGAGGCTGAAGTTGATTCGGCTGTTGTTTTTGACGAAGTACTCGCTGTCGGCGGTGAAGGAGATTTGAAAGTCGGAACTCCCGTCGTATCCGGAGCTAAAGTAACGGGGAAAGTTGTTGCTCAGGGCAAAGAAAAGAAGATTCTTGTCTTCAAGTACAAAGCCAAATCCAACTATCGTCGTCGTCAAGGTCATCGTCAGCCTTTTACAAAGGTTGTCATTGAAAAGATTGAAGGCTAATGATACGCATTAAGATGGAGAAGGACAGACAAGGCAGATTATGCGGGTTTATCGTAGAAGGTCACGCCGACTACGCCGAAGAAGGATCTGATATTGTTTGTGCCGCCGTATCCGCTCTTACACAGACGGCTCTGCTCGGTATAATACGTTATGCCGGTGAAGAGAAGCTGGTGTATGAGCAAAGCGAGGGGTTTTTGGCAGCTCATACGTTGAGCTTTGTTCCGGAAGTACCTATCGTATTGGAAACGGTCGTCTCCGGATTAAATGAAATTGCACGACAATATCCTGAATATGTCGTGTTAACTTAGTAATTCGGGAGGTGAACGAAATGTTCAAATTTGATTTACAGCTGTTTGCTCATAAAAAGGGTGTCGGCAGTACGCGTAACGGTCGTGACAGCGAATCCAAACGTCTTGGCGTCAAATTACACGACGGCGTTGTCTGCAAGGCAGGCAATATCCTCGTTCGCCAACGCGGTACGCACTTCCATCCCGGCACGAATGTCGGTATCGGCAAAGATGATACATTATTTGCAAAAGTTGCAGGCAAGGTTGCATATGAACGTGCCGGCCGTTATAATCGCAAGGTAAGCGTATATCCGGTAGAAGCATAAGGATATAAGATAAAACTCCTTACAGTTATTGTAAGGAGTTTTTTTATGTAAATTCATGAAATTTGAATATAGTCAATAAAAAAAGTTTGTGATATACTGAACGTATCGTAAAAAGATAGGCTTTCGCTACGGGTATTATCGAAACGAGATACACTGAAAGGACGGTCTTTATTACGATCAATAAACGACTTGTATCTCAATAGAGAGCGAGAACGGAGGAATGAAAATGGAAAAAGTTACGACCATGTCCGGGCGGCAAAGCTTTATGAATGTACGGCAGTTGACTATTGCCGGTCTGTTAACGGCTGTGACCGTTTTTTTAGGTGTCACAGGCTACGGTTTTATCCCATTAGGCTTCATGAATGCTACCATATTGCATGTGCCGACAATTATAGCGGCTCTTACGGGCGGCCGAAGAGTCGGTATGACTGTAGGGTTTATGTTCGGTGTCTTTTCTTTTATTCAGACCTTGCGGGCACCGGCAATGTTAATGCTTTTTGCCGTGCAGACAAGTATTGTATATGATGCGGCTATCTGTATAGTGCCCCGCGTTTTATTGGGCCTTATTGCCTATGAAGTGAATGCGTTGGCGGAAAAGAGGGGCCTGTCCCTCTATAAAAGGACGGCTTTAACGGCTGTAATAGCTACGGTTTGCCATACCGTTCTCTTCTTGGGAATGTATACACTTCTCGTCGGCTCCGCTTTTGCAGAAGCACAGCAAATTCCCTTTATCAATGTCATTAATTTGATGATCGGCATTACGCTTACTAACGGAATTCCCGAAGCGATTGTCTGCGGTCTTATTGTAACTCCGGTAGTAACGGCATTGCGTAAGTCCGGTATTGTACGTTCATAAAAAATACCGCCTTCGGGCGGTATTTTTCACGGAATCGGAGGGAAATGACGTAGTGGAAGTATTTGTCAATAATGAACGAAGAGAGCTGAATGTAACGGACGGAGTGACGAGAAAAGACTATGCAACCGCTCTTATCTGCAGTGACCAGGTAGTGGATACGGATGAATATAATCGATTCGTTATGACTGAAACAGAGTATAACCGATGGAAAAATCTGTTAACCGTTTTACAGGAGTCTGAAGACTTGCGCCCCGACTTGATTCAGGCTGTAGGTAAGGAAAAGTTGGATAACTATATTTTTGAAGAAACGAAGTACCTTACTCAAGCTTCTTTGGTTATAAAGGAAGAAAATATCAGTTTAAAATTGCTAAAAAAAGCTTTACATGAAAAAAATTCGGTGTGGTTAAAGGAAAACGGTTTTGTCTAATAGGGGCATTTCGGTTATTCCCTTTTACAGTTTTGTGTAAACATGGTATGCTACATAAGTAAATCTACGGAGGGGAAGTCGAATCGGTGAAAAAAATATATGCTTGGGCTGTCGGTTTGGGATTGGCTTTTTTTGTTCTTTTTTTCGGAGTAATAGCTTATTGGTATTTTGCTTCGACGGACTATAAGCTGACAGGTGTACCTGTTCTCAATTATCACCAGGTAAACAATAAATTTCATACGGTTTTGACAATGAAACCGGAAAACTTTGAAAAGCAGATTCGTTATCTGAGTGAAAACGGGTACCATGCATTGACTCTGGAAGAATTTACGGACTATATGGACGGAAAGGGTGAATTACCCGACAAACCTGTTTTAATCACCTTTGATGACGGGTATGCGGATAATTACGAGTATGCCTACCCTATTTTGAAGAAGTATAAAATGACGGGTACCATATTCCTTATTACGGATTTTGTCGGCCGTCCCGGATACTTGACATGGGAACAGGTAAAAGAAATGTCGGATAACGGCATGGAGTTCGGCAGTCATACGCTCAGTCATAGACCGCTTGACAGTTTTGACCGAAACGGTATGAGACATGAATTGGTTGAATCGAAGAAGGCTGTTGAATGGAGATTGGGAAAGCCTTGCCTTTTTATTGCTTTTCCGGAAGGGAAGTTTACGGATACGGTTTTGGAAGAAACGCAAAATGCCGGTTATCGTTACGGGTTTACCGTAGATACGGGACGTGTATTTCCTTGGGATGATCCGTACAATCTGGACCGCGTACCCTTTTTTGAAGGCCCCGTAAGTTTTGAACACTTTCGCTTCCGCTTAACGTTAAGTGCTTTCAGTGCTTTGTTATGGAAAAGCCATAAATTCTTCGATCATATGGAATTTACCAAGCCCTTGGCAAAGACTATTCCCGAACCGTAAAATAAAGACTGCTAAAACAATCAGCCCCCGTCTTGACCGAAAAGGTTAGACGGGGGCTCTTATTGTGTTATTAATCAATTGTAGAAATATTTGCCGAAGAACGGCAAGCTTTGTGCATCCGTTCGTGTAAGGCCTTTAGTCAGGACCATAAGACCGATGTACAGTGCGGAGCCGCATACGGTTGTAGTCAAGAGTTGTAAGAAAAGGCTTGATGTGACGGCCGTAGACATATCGTATAGAAAATACATGAAGATACCCATAACAGCCGCAATAATGGTGTTTCTAAAGACAACCTTAAAATCGAGAATATAGCCCGTATATTTGTAAATAAAAATGAGATTTAAGGCCGCAGCAACGCCGATATCGGCCGCAGTGGCGTAGGCGGCACCTGTAATTCCCAAGGACGGAACCGCGACGAGGAACCAGTTGCACAGAACTTTGACGATGCAGGCTAAAAACATATTGATAACCGGTATTTTCGGTTTTTTTAGGCCTTGTAGTATGGCTGTCGTAATTTGATGCATACCTAAAAAACAGATGGCAACGGCAATAGCCTGAGTGGCATCTTTGGCAGCAGGAGCATTATAAATGAAGGTTACGACCGGTTCAGCCAAGACATAGAGCATAACGCTGAACGGTATGGTTACCAAGAGAGCGATACGTGCAGCTCCTGCCGTACGATTGTAGATTTCTTCTTTGTCGCCGAGCGTAAAGCTGTGGCTGATAGCCGGAACCAGACTCATAGCCATGGCTGCTGTTAAGATGGTCGCCAAATTGATTAAAGGCACGGACATGCCTGTCAGATAACCGTAGAGTTCCGTGGCCTTATGTGTGGCAAAACCGGCTACTTCCAGGCGATAAGGAACAATCATCAGGTCCAGGTTGGAAACAACGGGAAGCATAATACTGGCCATGGAAATAGGAACTGCCAAAACGATGAGACGTTTTAAAATGCTCGCAACCGATTCTTTTTCTTCATCAGGATCCGTTTCAGGGAGAGTACGTTTTAACTTATAGTAGAAGTATAAGAGTACCAGCCAAGCGGAAATACCGCCCATAGCAGCACCCAAACTGGCACCGCCGGCTGCGTAATCGAGACCGTAGGGTAAGAGCAAGTAAGCAAAGGCCAGCATAGTTGCTACGCGCACAAGTTGTTCCACAATCTGAGATAAAGCCGTAGGTGTCATTTGTTGCCAGCCTTGCAGATAACCGCGGTAGCCGGCAATGACGGTAGTAAAGAAAATGGCAGGAACTAAAGCAATCAGCGAATAGTATGCACGACTGTCACGAATCAGATGGTATTCAATGAGAAGGGATGAAGCAAAGTAAACAATAATACTCAAGGCGACGGCTGCCGACATGAGTAGGGTGAGAGATACTCTAAAAACCCGCTTGGCATTGCCGTAGTCTTTGCGGGCCGCTTTTTCAGCCGTAATAATGGAGATGGCAATGGGGATGCCGGCGCTGGAAATTTCCAGTGCCAGCAGATAAATAGGAAAGGCCATTTGATAGATTCCGATTCCTTCGCCGCCGAGAATACGCGACAGGATAATCCAGTTGACACTGCCGATAGCTTTAACGACAAAGCCTGATAAAGTGAGGATCAGTGTACCGGAAACAAATTTATTTGCCATAATTTCCTCTTTTCAACATAGTTTTTGTATATATGTAAATTTTAATCGTTTATAAAATAACAATTTATTCTAGCATATCTGAAATGGGGCTACAAGCAATGACCGTATCTCTAAAGACGGTGACGACCATTATTGTCATAAGTGAAAGGTAAGTATTCGTTCAATAGCGGATAGGTATCGATCTTTTCTTTACAAAAGTTTGTGAAAAATAGTATTATTTATATAACCTGAACGCATGACATACGAATAATCATGAAGTTTAAGTTATTAAAAAACGGTAAAACCTATATATTTTTAAGAAATGACCCTAATATTATTCCAAAAATATAAGGGCATACATAAAAATAAAAGGAGCGAAAACTGTGGAAGGGTTTGAATCAAAATATAAATTCTATGATAAGCGGGTGCCTATTGCCGATGATAATCCGGCTGTGCATTTTGACGAAACAAAGTGTAAGAACTGTACATTGTGTCGTAGAGCTTGTGAAACAACGCAGACCGTTCTTGATTATTATTCCCTGGAACGCACGGGAGATGTACCTGTTTGTGTTCATTGCGGCCAATGCGCCAATGCATGTCCTTTCGGCGCTATGATGGAAGTAGATGATACGAATCTTGTAAAAGCGGCCATTGCCGATCCTGATAAGGTTGTCGTTTTTCAGACAGCCCCGGCTGTGCGTGTTGCCATAGCGGAAGAATTCGGAGCTGAGGCCGGTACCTTTGCACAGGGGAAAATGATTTCAGCATTGAGAGCTCTCGGCGGAGACTATGTTTTCGATACCAATTTCGGTGCCGATATGACTATAATGGAAGAAGCCAGTGAATTGGTACGGCGTATTACGACGGGGAATTTTGCCATGCCGCAGTTTACGAGTTGTTGTCCTGCTTGGGTAGAATTTGCCGAAACATTTTATGCCGAATACATTCCTCATTTATCATCGGCTAAGAGTCCCATATTAATGCAAAATACGACGGAAAAAATCTGGTTTGCTGAAAAAGCGGGGATAGATCCTCAAAAAATGGTAACCGTATGCGTTACTCCCTGCACGGCGAAAAAGGCGGAAATTAAGAGGAAAGAATTAAATGCCGCAGCCGAATATTGGCATATTGACGGCTTGAAGGATTCGGATATTTGTATTACGACGCGGGAACTTGCCAGATGGTTAAAGGCGGAAAATATCGACTTCAACACGTTGGACGAAGGGATTTTCGACTCTCATTTAGGAGAAGCCTCCGGTGGCGGTATTATTTTCGGCAGTACGGGCGGTGTTATGGAATCGGCCTTGCGCTCGGCTTATTATTTCTATACGGGAAAGCCTATGCCGGCTGAATATATTCCTTATGAACCGGTAAGAGGTCTTGACGGTGTCAAAGAAGCGACTATTGATTTTGCCGGGATTTCCCTGCATGTTGCTGTCGTCAGCGGACTTGGGAATGCTCGTCGTTTTTTAGATAAAATTATGGCCGACGGTACGTTTAAGGAGTATACTTTTATTGAATTTATGGCTTGTCAGGGCGGTTGTATTAACGGCGGCGGTCAGCCTAAGGTGAAGATGCCCTTAGTGCAAAAAACGAATCAGGCGCGTATGAACTCCTTATATGAACGAGATTCGGAAGTGTCGATTAAGGCAGCGTGGGAAAATCCGGAAATTCAAGAACTGTACAGTGATTTCTACGGACAACCTTTATCCGAAAGGTCTGAAAAATATATTCATACCTTCTTTGAAGATAAGTCGGGGAATTTGGGGGAAGGCGGGGCCGTAACCCCGCAGACCAATCCGTTGTCGCCGAAATATAAACCGATAGAATAAAATTATAAATATTAAGTAAGGAAGCCGTTGTAGATGTGGAAGTCGTATTTACAGCGGCTTTTTTACAGTTTGTGGACACTATGTAACGGTAAACTACAATATTTTAAGTGCTTTAAGTTGTCTATATGATAAAAAGAGATAGATATTCATGTAGCCATTGATAATAAACATTACAAAAAGGATAATTATAAAATCTTTCTATTGCAAAGTAATGTGAAAAGAAGTACAATCTATATAAAGGAATCGGGTAATAAGCATTCCTTATACTCATCACTTTTCCCAACTCAAGCAATCTTATGATGGATTGCGATACTATTTATTACTATCATTGAAGGAGTGTGGCAAACAATGGATTACAACATGACAGAAGATCAGGAAATGTTTGTGAAAATGGTTAAAGATTTCGGTGAAAAACGCTTATTGCCGGGCATTACGGAACGCGATCATAACCATGAATACGATGAAGGTATCGTAGCTGAAATGTTGGAAATGGGCTTAGCCGGGACGTACTTCCCTGAAGAATACGGCGGAGCAGGTGCTGACGTATTAAGTTACATTATGACAGTTGAAGAACTGGCTAAATATGATGCCGGTATCTCCATTACTCTTTCGGCAGACGTTTCCCTGTGTGCAAACCCGATTTATGAATTCGGTACGGAAGAACAAAAAGCAAAATTCTTGAAACCCCTCTGTGAAGGCACGAAGTTAGGTGCATTTGCTTTGACGGAACCGAATGCAGGTACGGATGCTGCCGGTCAGCAGACCGTTGCCGTTAAAGAAGGCGACCACTATGTATTGAACGGCTCTAAGATCTTCATTACCAACGGCGGCGCAGCTGACATTTATATCGTTTTCGCTATGACTGATAAGTCCCAGGGAACGAAGGGCATCAGTGCATTCATTCTCGAAAAAGGCATGGATGGCTTTACATTTGGTAAAAAAGAAGATAAAATGGGTATACATACTTCCCAAACGATGGAATTAGTATTCCAGAACGTAAAAGTTCCGGCTGAAAATCTCCTCGGTCAAGAAGGTAAAGGCTTCAAGATTGCAATGATGACTCTGGACGGCGGTCGTATCGGCGTTGCGGCACAGGCTTTGGGCATTGCCGAAGCAGCTTTGGCTGATGCTATTGAATATTCCAAACAGCGTGTTCAATTCGGCAAACCGCTTTGCAAGTTCCAGGCTATTTCCTTCAAATTAGCTGAAATGGCTACGAAGATTGAAGCAGCTCGTCAATTAGTTTATAAGGCAGCTATGCGTAAAGAAGAAAAGAAACCTTATTCTGTCGATGCTGCTATGGCTAAGATGTATGCTTCCGATATTGCTATGGAAGTTACGACCGACGCTGTTCAAATTTTCGGCGGTTACGGTTACAGCGAAGAATATCCGGTTGCTCGTCATATGCGTGACGCTAAGATTACTCAGATTTACGAAGGAACGAACGAAGCTCAGCGCTTAGTTATTTCCGGTAATATTTTGCGGTAATTTGGGGTATGATGCGGGTCCGGCCTTTAGAGGCCGGACCCGTGTGATATAAATATACTACTTTAGGAGGTAGACATAATATGGAAATATTAGTATGTGTCAAGCAGGTTCCGGACACGGCGGAAGTTAAAATCGATCCCGAAAAACATACGGTCATTCGCGCCGGCGTTCCCAACATTTTTAATCCGTTTGACCAAAACGCACTTGAAGCGGCACTTCAGTTGAAAGACAGTCAAGGTGCTCGTGTTACCTTGCTTTCTATGGGACCCCCGCAAGCTGAAGACGTATTGCGTGAAGGTTTGGCAATGGGTGCTGATGATGCATATCTCCTGACGGACAGAAAAGTCGGCGGTTCCGATACATTGGCTACGGGCTATTGCTTGGCACAGGCAGTCAGAAAGGTAGCCGAATTGCAAGGTATCGAACAATTCGACGTCGTTCTTTGCGGCAAACAGGCTATTGACGGCGATACGGCTCAGGTAGGTCCGCAAATTGCTACGGAACTCGGTATTCCTCAGATTACGTATGCTGCAGAAATTAATGTGGACGGCACAACGGTTCGCGTAAAACAGCAGAATGAAGAAGGCTATATCGTAACGGAAGCTCAGTTCCCCGTATTGATTACGGCTGTTAAGGAATTGAACGAACCCAGATTCCCGACCATTCGCGGTACCATGAAAGCTAAAAAACGTGAAATTCCGCATTTGTCAGCAGATGACATTAAAGTTGACGAAACCAAGATCGGTTTGAAAGGCTCGCCGACGATGGTTCGTAAGATTTTCACTCCGCCTCAGAGAACACAGGGGCTTGTTATTAAAGAAGAAGATCCGAATGCAGCAGTTTCCGTTTTGATGGAAAAATTGACTGCACAAAAGATTATATAACAAGGAGGTACGTGAAATGGATTTAGCGGAATACAAAGGCGTGTATGTAATCGCTGAAGAATTTGAAGGCAAATTACGTAACGTAACGTTAGAACTGTTAGGCCAGGGCAAACAGTTGGCTGAAGGTATCGGTGATGAAGTCGGTGCCGTATTAATCGGACATAACGTAAAGCCGTTGGCACAGGAATTAATTGCACACGGTGCACATAAAGTTTATGTATATGACGATCCTAAGTTTGAACACTATAATACAACAGCATTTACGCGCGCATTAGTTCATTTCTTCAACGAAGTGAAACCGAATGTTTACCTCGTAGGTGCTACGAATATCGGGCGTGATTTGGGCCCCCGTGTTGCCAATGCATTGCAAACCGGTTTGACGGCAGACTGCACGAACCTTTTTGTTGATGATGACGGCAAGACTATCGTTTGGACTCGTCCTGCATTGGGCGGCAATATTATGGCTGAAATCGTGTGCCGTAACAATCGTCCCCAAATGGGTACGGTTCGTCCGAACGTATTTAAGAAACCTGAAGCTGATCCGAATGCAACCGGTGAAGTTATCGATATGCATGTAGATTTGACGGAAGCCGATTTCCTGACGAAGTTTGTCGAACTCATTAAAGTGGGCGGCAACGGTATTAAGATTGAAGAAGCCGATATTATCGTCGCAGGCGGTCGCGGCATGAACGGAAATGAAGCGTTCACCGGTATGCTGAAAGAATTGGCTGACGTTTTGGGCGGTGCCGTAGGTGCATCTCGTGCAGCTGTCGATGCCGGTTGGATCGATGCTTTGCATCAGGTAGGTCAGACAGGTAAAACGGTAGGACCGAAAATTTATATTGCTGCAGGCATTTCCGGTGCTATTCAGCATTTGGCTGGTATGAGCGGTTCCGATTGCGTCATTGCCATTAATAAAGATGAAGACGCACCGATTTTCAAGGTAGCCGACTACGGTATTGTAGGCGATGCTTTTGAAATCGTTCCGAAATTAACGGCAGCTATTAAAGCAGCTAAAGGTATGTAATATACTACAACCTAAATAAAAACCCCGACAGTTTATCTGTCGGGGTTTTTTGTATGCCCATTTGCCGGGAGGTAAACGGGGAGGGGATTCAAAGTCATTGCATTACTCATTCATACAAATGTATTTTGTGAAAAGACAAATAATATAATAAATATGAGTTGGAAAGAATGGTAAAACATGATGAAATTCATGTTTGTAATAGTGATAAGGTCAATATACCAAAAGTGAAAAATAGAACTTTTCCATTGACGGTGTACAATAAAGCGTGTATATTTTATGACAAATAATGATTTATAACATACTCGAATTGAATGAAAGGGCGGGATTTATATGGGTACACCTTGTGTAACTCCCGAGATGGTAAGAGAAGCACAGGTACGGTTGAAAGGAATTGCTCAAAAAACCGGCTTGTCCTATTCCAACTCGGTCAGTCATGTAGCAGGCTGTCAAGTTTATTTAAAAATGGAAAATTTACAGCGAACGGGATCTTTTAAACTTAGGGGGGCGTACAATAAGGTTGCCGCATTGACTGACGAAGAAAGAGCTAAAGGGGTTATTGCCGCATCAGCGGGAAATCATGCTCAAGGGGTGGCCTTGGCGGCTACCAGTTACGGCTGTAAATCTATTGTCTGTATGCCTAAACATGCGCCGTTAATGAAAATTGCAGCTACTAAGGGATATGGGGCGGAAGTGGTTTTGCACGGTGACTTTTTTGATGAAGCGGCGGCGAAAGCTCAAGAACTATCAGATAAATTCGGCTATACATATGTACATCCTTTTAACGATCCCTATGTTATGGCCGGTCAGGGGACGATTGCTTTGGAAGTGTTGGAACAACTTCCCGACACGGATGCCATTGTCGTTCCTATAGGCGGTGGCGGCTTAATTTCAGGTATTGCCGTAGCAGCTAAGAGCGTAAATCCGAAAATCAGGATTATAGGCGTACAATCGGCCAACATGCCGTCTATGCAAAAATCCGTATATGACGGGGCTATTTGTACTTATGACGGCATGGCTACATTGGCTGACGGAATTGCTGTAAAGCGTCCCGGTGATTTAACGTACGCCGTTTGCCGTGACTATGTGGATGATATCGTAACGGTTGATGAAGGAGAAATAGCGGCAGCCATTCTCTGGCTCATTGAACGAGTTAAAACAGTATCCGAAGGAGCCGGTGCAACCCCGGTGGCCGCCTTAATGAATCATAAGATTTTAGGCCTGGACAAAAAGAAGGTCGTGGCTGTTATTAGTGGCGGGAATATCGATGTAAATAATATGACGCGCATTATTAACAGTGGACTTACGGAAGCGTGGCGTAAAGCTTGCTTTACGACGGTGATCCCTGACAGACCGGGTGAGCTGGTCCGGTTGTTGTCTATTATTGCCGAGTCGGGGGCCAATGTTTTGGCTGTCACACATGAGCGTAGTCAGCACGGTATGGGGGCTAAACATTCGGCGGTTACGCTGGAATTGGAAACGGCTAATGGAAAGCACGTAGATGATTTAAAACAGCGATTAATAAATGAAAAGTACGAAGTCATTTTTAAGTAAACAGGCGGTGTCACAAATGGAAAGAGAAGAGATGCAAAGGGGCTTAAAGCCTCGTCATGTCGAAATGATTGCCCTTGGCGGAACTATCGGAGTAGGACTTTTTATGGGATCGGCCAATACGATTATGATGGCCGGTCCGGCCGTATTATTGTGCTATGCATTGACCGGCGTGGTTATGTTCTTTATTATGCGCATTATGGGCGAAATGTTGTATCAGGAACCGGTAACCGGGTCCTTTGCCACATACGGGCATAAGTATATCAGCCCCTATGTGGGGTATCTCACAGCTTGGAGCTATTGGTTCATGTGGGTTGTCATCGGTCTGTCGGAAATTACGGCCGTAGGGATTTATGTACACTATTGGTTTCCCGATATACCGCAATGGATTTCAGCTTTTGTAGGTATGCTCATTGTTGCTATAGCCAATTTAGCGGCCGTTAAGTATTATGGTGAATTTGAATTTTGGTTCGCGTTTATTAAGGTTACGACCATCGTTGTCATGCTTTTCGTCGGTGCGGCCGTTATTATCTTCGGCTTCGGTAATGAAGGAGTGCCCGTAGGGATAGATAATCTTTGGGTTAATGGCGGTTTTATGCCTAACGGTTTTGGTGGCATGTTGGCAGCCATGTGCGTAGTAGCGGCGGCCTTTCAAGGTGTTGAACTTGTAGGGATTACGGCCGGAGAAGCACAGGAACCGAAGGAAACTTTACGTAAGGCGACGAAAAGTATTGTTTGGCGCATACTTATCTTTTATATCGGTTCCATTTTTATCATTCTCTGTATTTATCCTTGGAATCAAGTAAGTTTTATAGGAAGCCCCTTTGTTATGACTTTCGGTAAGGTGGGAATTACGGCTGCAGCCGGCCTGATCAACTTTGTAGTCCTTACGGCAGCTCTGTCAGGATGCAATTCCGGCTTGTACAGTTCCGGCCGTATGCTATATACGTTGGCAAAAAACGGTCAGGCACCGAAAATTTTCATACGACTTTCCAAGTCCGGAGTGCCTCGCGTGGGTGTCGGTGTCACTATAGGATTTTTGATTTTCGGCGTTATTTTGAACTACCTGATTCCTGATTCAAAGCTGTTCCTGTACCTATACAGTGCTTCCGTATTTCCCGGTATGATAGCCTGGTTTGTTCTGGCCTATTCGCAGAAGAGATTTCGTGCTTACTGGGGTAAAGAGGCAATGGATGCCCATAAGTTTAAGTCTCCCCTGTACCCCTATGCGAACTGGTTTTGTATTGCCTTTCTTGTCCTTGTTACTATCGGCATGTGGTTTAACGAAGATACGCGTATGTCCCTTATTTCTTCATGGGTTTATATGGCAGTTATTACCGTTTTTTACTTTATTTGCGGCTTGAATAAGAAAGAGTATGATATACACGGTAATTTACAGGAAAAAGGGGCTAACAACGGTAGCGAAGGTTAAATTCCTTTGATATAATAAATAAAAACATTAAAAGGAGAGTGTTTTATATGGCAGTAAACGTAATAAAAACCGATAAGGCCCCCGGTGCTGTAGGACCGTATTCGCAAGGCATTAAAGCCGGTAATATTTTATTTGCATCCGGCCAAATAGCTCTCAATCCGGAAACGGGGAAACTCGTTGGAGGCGGAGTTACGGCTGAAGCAACGCAGTGCATGAAAAATGTAGGAGCTTTATTGGAAGCTGCCGGCATGACATATGATAATGTCGTAAAAACAACTGTATATATTACGAATATGTCCTATTTCGGTGCCGTAAATGCCGTATACGGAGAATATTTTAAAAATAATCTCCCGGCGCGTTCGTGTGTAGCCGTAGCGGAGTTGCCTAAAGGTGCATCTGTTGAAGTGGAAGTAACGGCTTATGCCGAATAATTAAAAAGAAAGCGGATCATGAGATCCGCTTTTTTAATTTTTTATCTTGACAGTAAAAAATGATAGTCTTATAATGACGTCATATCGAAGATATATATTAAAGCCGTGATGAGGACACGACGGCATGTGAACCGCTTATGCAGAGAGGAATGCAATCGGTGAGAGCATTCTATGAGCGTATGACCGTTACCGCCTCGGAGCCTACTGTTGAAACAGATACGGTTGCACCGTTACAGCAATAAAAGATACCGAGATTGTATTCGGTAATTAGGGTGGAACCGCGTGATCATGACCTCTACGTCCCTTGGGATGAGAGGTCATGTTTATTTTTAAAGGAGATGTGAAGAATGGCAGAAATTATTTTACAAGACGGAGCCAAAAGAGAATTCGCGGACGGCTGTTCTTTGGGAGATGCCGTTGCACAATTGAGCAACAGCCTTGCCAAAAAGGTACTGGTAGCTAAGGTGGACGGAGAAGTTACGGATTTGCGCCGACCCGTTAAAGACGGTTCGACTGTAGAATTTCTTACGTTTGAATCTCAAGAAGGTAAGGACGCGTTGCGTCATACGGCCTCACATATTATGGCACAGGCTGTGCGTCGTTTGTTTAAAGATGTAAAAGTAGCAATCGGCCCGGCTATTGAAAACGGCTTCTATTACGATTTCGATACGGAACATCGTTTTACGAAAGATGATTTTGCGGCTATTGAAGCGGAAATGCATAAAATTGTAAAAGAGAATCTCCCTGTTACCTATGAAGAAGTTTCCAGAGCCGAAGCTTTGGCTATGTTTGAAAAAGAAAACGAAATTTACAAGGTGGAATTGATCAAAGATTTACCGGAAGATGCGACTATTTCTGTATATCGCCAAGGTGACTTCTATGACCTTTGTGCCGGTCCTCATGTAATGACAACCGGTCAGGTTAAGGCTTTTAAACTTTTATCTGTTGCCGGTGCTTACTGGCGCGGTGATGAAAAAAATAAGATGTTGCAGCGTATTTACGGCACCGCTTTTGACAAGCAGGCATCTCTCGATGAATACTTGAAACTTCGTGAAGAAGCTGAACGCCGTGACCACCGTAAACTGGGCAAGGAAATGGATTTGTTCAGCTTTCATGAAGAAGGTCCCGGATTCCCCTTCTTTCACCCGAAGGGAATGCTCTTGCGTCAGACTTTGCTTAAGTTCTGGAATGAACTTCATGACCGTTATGAATATGACCAAATCAGTACGCCGATTATTTTAAATCGTCAATTATGGGAACAGTCGGGGCATTGGGATCATTATCGGGAAAATATGTATTTTACAACTATTGATGATGAACCGTATGCTATTAAACCTATGAACTGCCCGGGCGGTATCCTGGTTTATAAGAGCAATGTTCATTCCTATCGCGATTTTCCCATGCGCACTGCTGAATTAGGCTTGGTTCATCGGCATGAATTACACGGTGCATTGCACGGTCTTTTCCGTGTTCGCAGCTTTACTCAGGACGACGCTCATATCTTTATGCTGCCGTCACAGATGAAGAAGGAAATTACAGGCGTTCTTGATTTATTCGATGAAGCTTATAAGATGTTCGGTTTACCGTACCATGTAGAGTTGTCTACTCGCCCGGAAAATTCTATGGGTAGCGATGAAATCTGGGATTTAGCAACGAAAACCTTGAAGGAAGCCATTGAAGAAAAAGGCGTACCCTATCAGATCAACGAAGGCGACGGCGCATTCTACGGTCCGAAACTTGACTTCCATGTTAAGGATTCTATCGGCCGTACCTGGCAATGCGGTACTATTCAGCTCGATATGCTCATGCCGGAACGCTTTGATATGACCTATGTAGGTGAAGATGGTCAGAAGCATCGTCCCGTCATGGTTCATCGTGCTTGCTTCGGAAGTATTGAACGCTTCATCGGCATCTTAATTGAACACTATGCAGGGGCATTCCCCGTGTGGTTGGCTCCGACACAGGTAAAGATTTTGCCTATCTCGGAAAAGCAAATGGACTATGCAGTAGAACTTCGCAAGAAGTTTAAAAAAGCCGGTATTCGAGTAGAACTTGATGAAAGCAATGAAAAAATCGGCTATAAAATCCGTAAGGCACAAATGGAAAAAGTTCCGTATATGTGTGTTATCGGCGAAAAAGAAGTACAGGAACAAACCGTTTCCGTTCGTGATCGTTCGCAAGGCGATTTAGGCAGCCGTAATGTTAATGAATTCATCGCACATATTCAAGAATTATCCGAAAGCCGTAAGGGTTAAGATTACACAAAAGAGAGCCGTCCTTAAGGTCGGTTCTCTTTTTGTATGCAGCCCGTAGCGTATGGCATCTTTACTTACGCAGGTCTTTTACCGTACAATAGGTGTACTTGTAGTGTAGAAGGGGGAAAAACCGTGATTATTAACTGGTATCCCGGTCATATGGCTAAGGCCAGACGACTGATAGAAGGAAATCTGAAAATTATTGACGTGGCTATCGAGTTGGTCGATGCACGTATACCCATGAGCAGTACCAACCCTATGATAGGGCAACTTTTGGGACAGAAACCGTCGATTGTCGTCATGAATAAAGCCGATTTGGCAGACGCGGAAATTCTTAAGCTGTGGACGGCTTATTATAAAGAGCAGGGACGCATGGTGATGGCCTTAAACAGTAAAGACGGCAAGGGAATTAAGCAGTTGGTACAAGCGGTGCGAAAGCTGGCGGAACCGAAGCTTGTAAAGTGGCGTGCCAAGGGATTAAAAAGTCGCTCTGTCCGGACGATTATTCTAGGTATTCCCAATGTAGGAAAATCGACTTTGATCAATCGTCTGGCCGGTCGCAATGCTACTAAAACAGCTGATAAGCCGGGTGAAACTAAAGGCAAGCAATGGGTTCACTTGGCAGATAATTTGGACTTACTTGATACCCCGGGTGTCTTATGGCCTAAGTTGGAGGAACAAAAGTGTGCCAGACGTTTGGCCGCCACAGGAGCTATATCGGATACGGTATACGATATGGAAGAAGTTGTCGCCGATTTGATTACCACCTTATCGGTAAGATATAGTGAGGCATTGAAGAAACGTTTTAAACTGTCCGAAATAGATGAAGATCCGTATAAAACTATTGAGTGCATAGGGAAAAATCGCGGTGCTGTTTTGCCGGGCAATCGTATTGACATGGAAAAAACATATAAACTTATTATAAAAGATTTCAGAGAAGGCCATATAGGGCCTATTTCTCTGGATATGCCTGAAGAATTTGCGGAGAAACAGGATGGTTGATATACAAACCCTTTCTTTAGAAGAAATTCGCATGTTACTGGAAACGGAAGGCGAACATATACAGCCCTTATTACAGGCCATGGATGAGGATCATCGTAAAGGAGTTCAAACGACTGCAGCTGCGTACAGAAAAAAACGGGAAAGAATAAGAAAAGAAAAAGCCCGATTAAAGGGAATGCTCCGCTATGAGGAAAAACTGTATGCAAAAGGATATCGTTATATTGCAGGCATTGATGAGGCGGGGCGCGGTCCCGTAGCCGGTCCTGTAACGGTTGCTGCGGTTATTTTACCAATTCGGCCGCTTATTTACGGTCTTAATGACAGCAAAAAAGTATCACATAAAAGAAGAGAAGAGTTATTTGACACGATTATGAATGAAGCTATAGCTGTGTCATGCATAAATTTCTCGGAAGCAGATATTGATCGTTATGATATTTATCATGCTACGCAACTAGCGATGTATACAGCGGTTAAGACTTTGGATATTTCCCCTCAAGCCGTTTTAATTGATGCTATGCCTTTACCGGATTTGGAAATCTACCATGAGTCTATTGTCGGTGGCGATGCACAAAGCCAATCTATTGCGGCAGCCTCGATTATAGCCAAAGTTACGAGAGATCGTATTATGGAAGAATATGATCGACAATATCCCCGGTACGGATTTGCCGAACATAAGGGATATTTGACGCAGGCTCATAAAGATGCTATTGCACAATACGGACCTTGTCCTATTCACCGAAAAAGTTTTGAGCCCGTTAAATCTATGGTAGGTTTTAGCCGGGATACTCTGTAGAAAAAATATAGAAAAGAAGACCTCCTTACCGTCGGTAAGGAGGTCTTTGTGTTTCGCTCTAAAATAATTTTTTCATCCACAAGAGGGCTACGGCTACGGCAGAACAAATCATGGCAATCGTAATAACCAGGAAAAATCCCCATTCATTTTCTTGGAAAGGAAGGGGAACGTTGACGCCCCAGAGGCTGAAAATAGTTGTCGGTACAGATAAAATAATGGTAATGGAGGCCAAAAACTTCATTACTATGTTCAGATTGTTCGAAATAATGGAGGCGAAGGTATCGGACATATTCATGAGAATGTTGGAGTACATTTCCACCATTTCGATGGCCTGTTTATTTTCGATAATAACATCTTCCAGTAAATCTTCGTCTTCTTCATAAAGCTTTAAAAGGTGGTGGAGCGATTGATTTCGTCTCAACCTCAAAAGCTTTTCCATGACGGCTCCGTTACCTCGTAGAGCGGATGCAAAGAAGGTCAGGGATTTCTGTAATTCAAGGAGCATGAAGAATTCACGGTTACGCATGGAATGACGCAAAATGGATTCAATATCGTCCGTGCGATGGTTAATTTGTTGTAAGTAACGCAAGAAAAGAGTGGCCGTGCGAAAGAGTATTTGAAAGAGGAAACGAGTCTTTTTAAAAGTATAAAACAAAGGATACTTGTTCTGTGTAAAGGCTTTCATAACATCCGTTTCCTGCAGGCAGACAGTTACGATAAAATCAGGTGTAATAAAGACCCCGAGAGGTAAAGTGTCATAACTGTCCGTTTCCAGAATAATAGGAATATTGATGACGACGAACACGTAGTCATCCTCGATTTCCACACGAGAACGTTCTTCCGTATCCAGGGCCATTTTCAGTACGTCTGTAGGAATTTCCGTGACCATAGAAACAATTTGCAGGTCGTCCGAGTCGGGGTTCACAACATTAATCCAAGAGCCTTTTTCGGCCGTAGCGATAGATAAATCATCTTCCAAGTGGCCGTTATTATGTTTGAATACTTCCAGCATGCCGTATACCTCCCCTCGTTGCGACTTCAGGTGCACATAAACTCAAACTAATATAATCACACGGGACGAGACAAGTCAAGAGGAAAGAACAAAGATTTACAAGCCGTTTCAAAGGATTTTTTAAAGACAGGTGAGATGTTTTGCTATATAATATAATAGGTTATATATATGTAGCATTCAATTTTTTTAAGGGATGCAATTGACTCAAGATAAGAAATGGGCGACTTATGCGTCCACTTTTGTTACATATACAATCTTTATGAGGTAGACGGAAAGGAATTGTAACGTGCAACTGACGAAGATGGAATTGCGGGGATTCAAGTCATTCGCAGATAAAACGACATTGACCTTTGACAAGGGTATTACCGCCATTGTCGGACCTAACGGCAGCGGGAAAAGTAATATTTCCGATGCCGTCCGTTGGGTCATGGGTGAACAGAATGTGCGTCAGTTACGCGGACAGCGAGCGGAAGACATCATTTTTTCCGGTACGGATACGCGACGGCCTCAGGGGGTTGCAGAAGTATCCTTGTATTTCGATAATTCCGATAAGACGTTGGACACGGAATTTAGGGAAGTCGTTGTTACTCGCCGCTATTTTCGTTCCGGTGACAGTGAATTTTATATTAATAAAAGACATTGTCGCTTAAAGGATATTCATAATCTTTTTGCCGATACGGGTATAGGACAGGACTCTATGGCCGTTATCGGGCAAAATAGAGTTGATCGTATTCTAAATAGCCGACCTGAAGAACGGCGGATTATTTTTGAAGAAGTTGCCGGAATCAGTCGGTTTAAGGGACGTAAAGAAGAAGGGTTGAAGAAAATTCGTGAGACTAAGGCCAATCTGGAGCGTATTCACGATATGACCGTTTTGCTGGAAGAACGGTTGGAACCCTTGACGAGACAAGTGGAAAAATTACGCTCTTTCCGTCTCTTAGATGAAGAACGACGGGCCTATGAGGGAACCTTGACCTTACAAGAGTTAAAAAACTTTGAAAGACTGTTGTCTAAGGCGGAAAATATTCGTCAGCAAGCTTTTTTTGCAGATCGTAATGTAGAAAAACAGATAGAAGCAAAAGAGCGGGAACGTCAACGCGTCATGGCTTCTATTGAGGCAGAAGGTGCTCGCATGCAGGCTTTAAATGAGGCCGCCGGAGCTGCTAAAAGTGAAGCGGACAGGTTGCGAGAAAGGTTGGAACGGTATGACCTTCAAGTCGAAGATAATCGACGTATTATAGAGACTGTAAAATCGGATCTTCAAGATATAAGTATTCGTAAAGAAAAGGTATCCGCACGAATTTCGGAATTGACTTCCCGATTGGAATCCGGACGAGCAGAAGAAAAAGCGGCAGTGCAAAGTGTAACACTTACGGAAAAATTGATGCTTGAGGCGACGACGCAGGCTGAGGCGATTCAAGAATCTTTGCGGTCAGAGGAAAAAGCGGTACAATTACGCAAAGAAAAGCAGTATGCTTTACATCGAGATGTTGAGGATTTTAAACGTCGATTAGCGGAAAATATAGAACGGTCCGGAGAGTTAAAAGAAAGAATGGAACGAGTTGAGGAGCGTAAAAAAGAACTGGAACGGCATCACCTCGACTTGGAAGCCGAGATAGGGCAAGTTCGAATAAATGAAAAGTCTCTTCAAGATAAGCTTCAGACGGCAAGTGAGGAGCTTGAGTCTTTAAAAAAATCGTTAGACGAAACGGCGAAACAAGAAGGGGTCTTAAAGAGCGAGTGTGATGCACTGCGTCAGAAATTGCACCTGTTGGAGGGCTTGGAACGTGATGGCGAAGGATTGGGACGTGCTGTAAAGACAGTCCTTCAGTCCAAGGAGCCGTGGAGTTCATCTGTTTGCGGTATTGCCGGGAATCTTTGCCGAATTCCTGAAGAATATATGACGGCTATAGACACGGCTCTGGGCGGAGCGTCTAGACATATTGTCGTTACCTCGGAAAAAGCGGCGAAAGAGGCCGTGACCTTTTTAAAGCGGATCAAGGCGGGCAGGGCTACCTTTTTACCGATTGATACGGTTCGTTCCAGACATTTGGGCAAGGACGAAGAGGCAGCCCTTGCTGAAGAAGGAATTATAGGAACGGCAAAGTCCCTTGTATCCTATGATGCCGTCTATGAATCCGTTTTTTCTTCTTTGTTGGAAAAAACCTTGATTGCAGAGTCGGTTGACAGGGCGTCGGAAGTAGCAAGAAAATATAGAAATTGCATACGTATCGTTTGCTTAGACGGTACCGTCTTTAACGTAGGCGGCTCCCTTACCGGCGGCAGTTCTGCCCGAGCCGTGTCTTCCGTAACGGGACGCAAGCAGGTTATTGAGAAAACGGCTTGCGACTTAAGAAAAAAAGAAGATATATTGCAAAATATATCGGCGGAAGTGGCGGCAGCCACGAGAATTTTTAATGAACGGAGTACGGCGGTAACCTTACTTACGAGAAAGTTTACTGAAACGACAGAGGTTTTGAGGCGCTGTGAATGGCAGCTACAGAAAAGTGCAGCTGATTACGAGCAAATAAAGGATGAAATTCGTAATGAAGCGGCAGGGGAGCAACGCCTGAATGAGGTTCGTTCGGAAATACAGAACCTTCTGGTAAAGGCACAAGAGCGCCTGTCCACTTATGAGGAAAAAGAAAACACCTCAATAATTGAAGATCTGAAACAGCAAGTGTTAAAAGCCCGAGAAAATACGGACTATATAGGCACCTCTTTGACAGAACGGCGTATAGAAGCGGCCAAGCTTACAGAACTAATTGCACATTTACAGGAAAGCAGGCAAGAACAGATTGGACGTCTGGAAGAGCTGGGGGCACAGGAAAAAGGGCTGATCCGTAAGCTTGACGAAGTAAAAGAGCAGATTGAGTCATTAAGTCGGCAGCGGCGTGTTGATGAAACGTTACTGGTTGAAAAGGAAAAGGCCGTTATTGCCAAAGAGGCTGACAAGAATGCTTTTTATCAGGCCAGAGAAGCGAATTTCAGTAAGGGACAGGCGGCTGACGAGGAACTTAAGCTTTTACGAGAAGAAAAAGAACATTACCGGCAGCAAATAAGTCGTGCCGATATTCAAATTGAAAAATACGGTAGTGAGATTTCAAGATGTACGGAAAAATTAACCGACCAGGGATTGACACGTGAAGATGCGGAAGCTCGTAAACAAGAAGGTTCTTTGCGAGAATTGCAAGAAACGGTCCGCTCTTTAAAAAGCCGTATAGCTGAACTCGGCACGGTCAATCCCAATGCGGATGAAGAGTATAGGGAAGTGGCTGCCAAAGCTGAACTTTATGAGCAACAGAGTCGTGACCTTGCTGAATCGCAAGGAAAATTGGAAGCGATAGTAGCAGAAATCGATAAGGCCATGTCTATGCAGTTTGAGCAAGTCTTCAATGAAATCGGAGGTTACTTTCAACAAATCTTTTCACGACTTTTCGGCGGCGGTACGGCTAAGATATTATTGAACGACACTCACAACATATTGACCAGCGGCATCGACTTTTTAATTCAACCTCCCGGAAAAAAGGCCCAGTCTTTGACCTTATTGTCCGGCGGTGAACGGGCACTTACGGTTATTGCACTGTTATTAGCTTTCCTGGCTTATCGGCCGGCTCCGTTTTGTCTGGTCGATGAAGTTGATGCGGCCCTGGATGAGGCTAATGTAGATCGAATGGCCAGGTATTTGAAAAATTACAGCGGTGATACGCAGTTTATTGTTATCACACATCGACGTAAATCCATGGAAGCGGCTAATACCCTGCAAGGCGTAACAATGGAGGAAAAAGGGGTATCGAAGTTGATCACGGTCCAAGTTGATGAATTCATAGAGAAAGGAACTTAAGGAATGGGCTTTTTTTCAAAATTAAAAGACAGTCTGGAAAAAACGAAGAAATCCTTATTTACAGGTATTGAAACGGTTGTTCTGGGGTATGCAAACATAGACGACGAAATGTACGATGACTTGGAAGCGGTTATGCTCACAGGCGACATAGGGATTGAAACGACCGATTATTTACTGGAACAGATTCGAGAGGGCGTAAAGTCAAAGGAGATTAAAGACGGAAGCGATGTTGTACCGTATTTGGAAAAGGTCGTTGTAAAATTATTGGAAGAAAACGATGAGCCGGAACAAGATACGGAAGGGACGAAGGTCATTTTTATAGTCGGTGTAAACGGTGTCGGTAAGACAACAACTATCGGTAAACTTGCAAAATACTATACGGAACACGGTAAGTCCGTCATGATTGCCGCCGGAGATACCTTCCGGGCCGCCGCCTCCGATCAGCTGACTATTTGGGCGCAGCGTGTAGGCGTGCCTATTATTAAGCACCGGGAAGGCGCTGATGCGGCGGCGGTGGTTTACGATGCTACGGCTTCCGCCAAAGCCCGTCATGCGGACATACTCCTGGTAGATACGGCGGGTCGGTTGCATACGAAAAATAATTTGATGGAAGAGTTGCGGAAGATGGCTCGTGTAGCTGCTAAAAATATTGAAGGAGCTCCGCACGAAACATTCTTGGTATTGGATGCAACGACGGGGCAAAATGCCGTCAGTCAAGCTAAGTTATTCGGTGAAGTAGTACCTCTTACGGGCGTGGTTTTGACAAAATTGGACGGAACGGCCAAGGGCGGTATCGTATTGTCTATCAAACGGATACTCGGCGTACCTGTTCGCTGGGTCGGTGTCGGTGAAGGCGCGGACGACTTACAGCCCTTTGATGCGACTCAATTTGCCGATGCCTTGTTTGAACGAGCCGGTACGGAAGTGGAAGAAGCTAGCGGAAAGGGATAGGTAAACTAAGTAAAACGAGACGGAAGTACATATAAAATTAGGAGGAGATACTATGTTTCTCGGCAATCTGGATCAGTGGGAGAAAGATGCACAATATGTACCCGCATATATAAGACCGTTTATCGAAATGTTGGCTCATGTGGATTTCGATACGCTGGAAACGGGCAGACATGAATTGGGTAACGGCAACTATATGAATGTTGATGAGAGTGTGACGGCTCCGGCAGGTGAACGTAAGACGGAATGCCATAGTCGATATATAGACATTCAGGTACTCGTCGACGGAAGTGAATATATAGGATGGCAGCCTTTGTGCCGTCTGGGAGAGGTGACGGAAGATCGTTCGGCGCAAGATGCACGTTTTTTCAGTCCGTTTCTTGAAAATGATGTTTTTGTAGTGATGGAAAGACGCAAGACTTTTGCCGTTTTTTATCCCAATGACGGGCATCGGTGTTTATGTGCTCCTGACGGTAGGGGAGCAGCCGTCCGTAAGATAATTGTCAAAGTAAGAGTACAGGAAGAGGCTTGATATGGGGACCTTATTAAAGGAAGTCGGACTGGCCCTGTGCGATATACGGCGACGGAAACCGCTGATTCATGAGATTACAAATTATGTTACGGCCACTGACTGTGCGAATATCACTTTGGCGTTAGGAGCCAAGCCTATTATGGCTACAAGACCGGTAGAAGCGAAAGACGTGATTACGCGGGCTAAAGGTGCCGTATTAAACTTAGGAACCCTTGACGATGAACGACTTAAAGTCATGGAAGAGGTGGCGGCCATAGGTACCGATCACGGAGTTCCCCTGGTACTTGATCCGGTCGGTGCGGGCAGTATGGAAAGTCGTGCCAATGCCGCCGGAAAATTGCTTGAAGCGGGACGAATGGCTGTAATTCGCGGTAATGGCGATGAAATAATGAGCTTGGCAACAGGGAAATTTACCCAAGGCGCGGGCGTGGATAATAGCGGCAAGGTACAACTTACCGGTGAAGAAGTAAGAGAATTCAGCCGGAAACTGGGGACTGTCGTTGCTGTTACGGGAGCTGTAGACATCATCTCCGACGGAAAGCGGACCGTGTCTTGTCATAACGGCAGCCCGTTGCTACCTTTTGTTACCGGCACGGGGTGTATGACGACGGCTCTCATTGCCGCTTTTGCTTCCGTAACGGATGCTTTTACAGCGGCTGTAGGGGGCATTCTCTCTTTAGGCCTGGCGAGTGAAATGGTTGTAAACAGAGATCCTCGAACGGGACCGGGAACTTTAAGACAACGATTATGTGATTGTGTTTTTGAGTTGCATAAAGATATTTATATTTTGGACGGAAGGGTAGTGAAAGACTATGAATAATCGAAAGCCCTTGACCCGCTTGGCCGTAGCCGCTTTGTTGGTTGCGCTGGGAGTCTTATTGTCCCCTTTATCGGTACCTGTCGGAGCGGCGAAAATATTTCCCGTACAACATGCATTAAATGTTATGGCCGCTGTTATTTTGGGATGTCGTTACGGAACGGCTGCGGCTTTTTGTATTTCGACATTGCGTAATATTTTGGGCATGGGAACGGTATTGGCCTATCCGGGCAGTATGTGCGGTGCCTTTTTGTCAGCCTTTATGTATAAACGTACGGATAGTGTGTATGCGGCGGCTATAGGGGAAGTAGTAGGTACGGGTATTATCGGAGGTCTCATTTCCTGGCCGATAGGATCTTACATACTCGGGTCTGCCGGTGCGGCTTGGTTTTTCTTCGTCGTTGCCTTTTTACCGAGTACCGTAACGGGGGCAGTCGTCGGTACCCTCGTTTGCAAGGTACTGCCGTTGGAAAGATTCAAAGAATACATATACAGATAAGCCTGTTTTAACATGGGAATTTCCGCTTCACGACTTGACTTATAAAGTGTGTATGTATTAAACTGATAGATGGTACTGGGTTTTCAGTTTCGGTTTTTGTTTGCACTTTTTAATTTAACGAGGAGTTTATATGGAGAAAGATATTCGTGCCCATGTTTTGCGTGTCGCTCTTGAAGAATTGAATCAATGCGGTCCCGCATTTCATATGGATGATTTGGCTCGTCGTCTGCATATCAGTAAGAGAACCTTATATGAGAATTTTTCATCCAAACAGGAAATTGTTAAAAATGCTATTCTTTCAGTTATGGATGATTTATATACCCACCATGTAAAGCTTATTGAGGATGAAAGTAAGACGGTGGAGGAGAAACTGCTTACCTATTTTGACGCACGATCCGAAATGGTAGAAATTATTTCGCTTCGCCAATATGAAGCTATCTTGAGAAAAATGCCGGAAATCGCCCCCGAATTGGCAGAGGCAAGCAAAAGAGATTGGAATTTATTATTAAACTTTTTGCAAGACGTAGCACAGTCGGATGAGTATAAAGACTTCTATGTTTTTGCTTTATTGCATATGCTCATGGGGGCGGCCACCAATATTTTAAATCATTTGGATGAACTTGAAGACGATAAATACTATTCCTACCCGAAGTATATGGAAGAATGTATGCGCATCGTGCTATACGGTATTAAGAAGTAAGAGGAGGATTCACCTACTATGAGGTCAAAACGCAAAGGTTTGGCAGTAAGTTTATTAGCAATTGCTGTGGCGGCAGCAGTTGCCGGTTGTGGCGGTAACGCAGGCGGAGAGAAGCAGCCCGTAGCCGTTAATACGTATAAAATTATAGCGGAAGACACGATTGTTCCCGCTGAGTACAGCGGTGTCGTAGCGGCAACGGATAAGGTACCCGTTATGCCGAAGGTGTCCGGTCGCGTTTTGGAAAAATACGTACAGGGCGGTCAAGCCGTTGCGGAAGGACAACCGTTGTTTCGATTGGACAGCCGTTCCTATCAGGCGGCTTTAAATGCGGCAAAGGCCGGTCAGGCACAGGCTGCGGCAAATCTTGCCAACCAGGAACTTAACTTGCGTCGTTACCAGACTTTGGCTGATGAAGATGCTATTGCCATGCAGACCGTGACGGATCAGGAAGCTGCTACGGCCCAACAAAATGCCGTGTTGCAGGCTCAAGAAGCACAGGTAGCGGCGGCACAGGATAATATGGACGATACTATTGTGTATGCTCCTTTCAGCGGGACGCTGAACGTTGACGATGTACCGATCGGTACCTTCGCGACAGCCGGAGGCACGGCTTTAGTCACTATTTCATCCAATAATCCCGTATTCGTCGATTTTACAATCAGTGAAGCCGAATACTTGGAAATGGTCAAATCCGGGGCCGGTAATCCTACATCTTGGGGCGATCATTTAAAATTGCGTCTCAGTGACGGATCCATGTATGCTTATGAGGGACATATTGCACAAGTAAATCACGGTATGAACGGTAACTCGGGCTCCATTGTTGTAAGAGCTGTCTTCGATAATCCGGAAAATGTTCTCTTGCCGGGTATGTATGCTACAGTCATTTCCGATGCACAGGTTAAGAGAAAAGCGATTACCGTACCGCAGCGTGCCGTACAGCAGACTTTAGGTAAATACTTCATTTCCGTTATTAATGAAAACGGAGAAGCTAAACAAAAAGAAGTAAAAGTAGGTCCGCAGATCGGCAAATTCTGGCTGATTACGGACGGTTTACAAGATAATGATATCATTATCGTTGACGGTTATCAGAAAGCTAACGGTGCAAAATTGAATCAGCATTTGTTGACGAAGGATGATATTCTCAACCCTTCAGCCGATGACGGACAGTCCAAATAGGGGGATCAAAAGTGATATCTAAGTTTTTTATAAACAGGCCGATTTTTGCTATCGTCATCTCTCTGGTCATTTCCATTGCCGGGATCTTGTCGATTATAACCTTGCCTGTTTCCAAATATCCTAAGGTTACACCGCCGCAAGTTCGTGTATCCGCCATGTATACGGGAGCTAATGCGGAAGTTGTCGGAACGACCATTGCCAGTGTTATTGAACGGCAAATGATGGGGGTCGACGATTTAGACTATATGGAAAGTACCAGTAGCGACAACGGTATGTATTCTCTGACCGTTCAGTATAAGAGCGGCAGTAACGAAGATATGGATACGGTTAATACTCAGAACCGTGTCAGTCAAATATCGGCTACCTTACCTACGGAAGTTACGAGTACGGGCGTAACCGTACAAAAGTCGTCAAATTCCATGGCAATGGTATTTTCACTGGTATCGCCTAACGGGACTTATGACGGTACTTTTATGAAAAACTATGCAACTCAGTATTTCATGGATGCATTGAAGTCCGTAAACGGTGTCGGTACGGTTCAGGAATTCGGTGCCGATTACGCTATGCGTATTTGGCTCGATCCTTTAAAAATGAGTGTTTTACAAGTTACACCGACGGATGTCATTACGGCTATTCGTACGCAAAATTCGCAGGCTGCTGTCGGTACTATCGGTGCTCAGCCGTCTCCGACGGATCAGGCTTATCAGTACACTTTGCGTGCTAACGGCCGTTTGTCTACGGCCGATGAGTTCGGAAATGTAATTATTCGAACCAATAAGGACGGCAGTGCGGTTCGCGTTAAAGATATCGCCAAAGTGGAATTGGGATCGAAGAGTTATGACGTATTCGGTTTATATAAGGGTAACCCCAGTGCGACATTTATGGTCAGCTTGTCGGCAGGAGCTAACGCTATGCAGGCTGTTTCCGGAGTTAGAAAAGCATTGGAAGAAGCTAAGAAAAACTTCCCCAGTGATATGGAATACAAGGTTATATATGACAGTACGAACTTTGTTCGTGAATCCATTAAGGAAGTTATTGAAACCTTCATTGAAGCGTTATTGCTTGTAGCTTTAATTGTATATCTTTTCTTGCAAAGCGGACGGTCGACGTTGATTCCTTTGATTGCCGTTCCCGTATCCTTGCTCGGTACTTTTGCACTCTTCCAGGTACTCGATTTTACGATTAATACGTTAACCCTTTTTGCCATGGTATTGGCAATCGGGCTTCTTGTCGATGATGCTATCGTCGTTATTGAAGCCGTTGAGTATGAAATTAAATACAATAATAAAAAGCCTAAAGAAGCGACAATTATTGCCATGGAAAACGTACAAAACCCGGTTATCGGGGTTGCCTGCGTGTTAGCGGCCGTATTTGTTCCCGTATCTTTCTTAAGCGGCATGAGCGGCATCCTGTATCGGCAGTTTGCCTTGACTATTGCTATCTCCGTCGCCATATCAGCCTTCGTCGCACTGACTTTAACGCCGGCACTTTGTGCCACAATGCTTAAGGTTCACAAACCTACAGAATCGGCAAAGGGGATTGAGGTATTCTTTGAGAAATTCAATGAATATTTTGATAAATTTATTAACTGGTACGGCAAGAGGCTGGCTCACTTGCAACTTCATTTAAAGTGGGTAGTGGCTTTTCTTGTCATTATCAGTGCCGTAACCGGTCTTTTGTTTACGCGTATACCCACCGGCTTTGTTCCGTCGGAGGATAACGGGTTTGCCATGGTCGATATTACACTTCCCGAAGGTACATCTCAGACGGAAACGGAGAAGGTAGCTCGTAAGGTAGGCACGTGGTTGCAGCAGCAGCCGGGTGTTAAGGACGCCATGGAAATTGTAGGCTTCGGCATGTTGGCAGGCGGCCAAAAGTCGAATGCGGCCGTCGTCTTTGTCACTATGGATGATTGGAGCGAACGAAAGACCAAGGATTTATCTATCGATACATTAGTTGGCAAGGCTATGGGATTCGGTAATGCCATTCCCCAAGCTACTGTTATAGCCATTAATCCGCCGCCTATTGACGGCATGGGCACAAGTTCGGGCTTTACCATTGAAATTGAAGACCGTGGCGGTCACACTACGGCCGAATTGGCGGATGTAGCGAAAAAGTTTATCGCTGCGGCAAGCAAACACCCGGAGATCGGTTCGATTCGCACTTCATTCTCCAATGATACGCCTACGTATCAGTTGGATATTGACAGAGAACAGGTAGCTCGACAAAAAGTGGCTTTAACGGATCTGTATGCCGTCTTACAGGCGTATTACGGGTCGTATCAGGTTAATGATTTTACGACTTTTGGACGTAACTTTAAGGTCGTACTTCAAGCAGCACCCGAATTTAGAGAAAAGATTCAAGACAATCGACATATTTACGTACGAAACTCGGACGGTCAGTTGATTTCTGTAGATAACTTCGTTCGTCCCAAAATGACGGGTACGGCACCGATGATTACCAGATTTAATGATTATCCGGCTATTACGATTACCGGTTCGCCGGCACAGGGCGCAAGCTCGGGTGATGCCTTAAAAGCCCTGATGGAAACGGCGGGTACGACGCTTCCTGAAGGCTATACGTATGAATGGGCGGGTATGAGCCGTGAAGAAGTAGCTGCAGGCAGCAAGACCCTGTATATCTTCGCGTTGGCATTACTCTTTGTATTCCTGGTTTTGGCGGCCTTATATGAAAGTTGGAAAGTTCCGTTTGCCGTGCTTTTCAGTGTGCCTACGGGATTGTTCGGAGCTTCTTTATTTGTATACTTACTGAATCAGACGAACAATATTTATTTCCAAATCGGTATTTTGGCAGTTATCGGTTTGGCGGCTAAGAATGCTATCCTCATTATTGAATACGCAAAGGTGCGTGTTGATGAAAGAGGGATGGATGTAGTTTCAGCAGCTATTGAAGCAGCGAAGATTCGACTTCGTCCTATCGTTATGACATCTCTAGCCTTTGTCATGGGTTGTATACCTTTGGCTATTGCCAGCGGGGCCGGAGCGGCATCTCGTGTTACCATGGGGATTACGGTCGTTTTCGGGACATCCGTTGCGACCATTTTAGGTGTGTTTATCATACCTATGCTCTTCATTATTATTGAAAGTATAGGTGGCGATAAAAAGATACGTGAAGAAGGTCAGATTACTCGTTTACACGAATAAAAGGCCTAAAAAACAGGTACTTCCCAAAGGAAGTACCTGTTTTTTGCTTGAAGAGAAGACCGGTCCTTTATTATAAAGGGCCGATCTTCATCTTTTAGTTATTGAAGTAGCTTCTTTTTTAAGCGTTCATACTCTTGCGTGTAGTACGGTCGTATTTGTGATTCCCTAAGGTCATTGCCGAAAGCTCTTCGGCTAATTGCCACCATGGGCGGTGACTGAATTCTCTTAGCGACAGCAAAGCCGGAAAAAAGGTTCCACCAACGTTCCAAATCGGCAATGAATTCGGACGGACCTGGAAAGATGTCGGTAATACATAAGGGCGTATGCAGGTTTTCTTCCAGAGTCCCTTCGTCATACCAACGCAAAATCGTTTCGGGTGTGGCTCTTTGCCAACGTTCGACAAAGGAGGAGAAGAGATAGTCATGATAGGGATAGATAAGCGGATCACCCTGGCCTTTTGTAATATCCTGAGCGGCCGATAATTCAGCACTGGGAATAATGTCGATACTGCCTTGGGGTACTACTTCACGGCCAAAGACTTCAGTATTAAGATAGTGTGCCAAGTCGTATACCTGGTGTTTCCATAAATCGGCTGTAGCGGCTAAAAAGCCGGCCCCGTCTCCGTATAAGGTGGCATAACCGACAGTTATTTCAGCCTTATTGGCATTACAAGTAAATGCTCCGCCAAAGGCAGCGGCAGTGGCCGCTAAAATACGCGAAGATCGATCACGAGCCTGGACGTTTTCTTCCATAAAAGGTGTAAGTGTAAGAGGCGACAATACCTCGCCGTTACGAGTAAGATTCATTTGTAAAAATTGATTTCTCGTAAGTTCCAGGCTGTCTTGGACAGGAATGACCGCATAAGTACAGCCGATATTTTTAGCCGATTCTTCAGCAAGACTTTTGGTCATTTGCGAATTATACGTACTCGGCATATTGACGAGCAGCATGTCTTCAGGTTTAAATACTGTTGCGTAAAGAGCTGCGTTTACCGCTGAATCGATACCGCCGGACACGCCGATGATGACCCTGCGGATACCGGCCTGTTCCGTAAACTTCTGAATCCCGTAATGCAGGGCTTCATAGATAGAAGCGGTTTCAGAACGCTGCGAAGATACGGATTTCGTGCCTGTAAAGGAACGGGTATTGGGATCGAAAGTCAAGACGACCAATTCATTTGTATAGGGAATACCTTCATAAAAAAGAGAACCGTCGTTATTATAGGCTGTAGCCGATCCGTCGAAGGTATAAATATTTTTCCCGTTATTTTGGACACCTGTACAGTTTACATAAACAGCCGGCTTTTTGAAGCGGTTTAACGAATGACCGAAGAGGCGATGGCGCCGTTCCGGTTTCCCTAAGGTAAAGGGAGAATTGGAGATATTTACATACAAATCTATATCATATGAATCGTTCAGATAAGACATGGGCTTTACGGCATAGTTTTCATCCCAACTGTCTTCACAGATTAAGGGACCTATAAGTAACTCATCGCCGTTTTTAAAAGTCAGATGAAGCGGTGACAGAAAATCTTCCGGAAAAGCGTGGCGTTCCGTAGCCACCTCGGTGAGAGAGGTAAAATAGCGAAGATCATCGAACTCTCTGTAGTCGGGCAGGAGGGTTTTTATATAAAAGGGATAAGGAGAACGCCCGGGGGCAATGAATTTACCGTTTTGAGCAATAAACATGGCATTATATTTTCGTATGCGGCCGTCAGGATTGATCTTTCCCTTTTCCAATGCGACATTACCGAATATGACGGTAATATTCTCCGATAAGGTTCGGATTTCTTCGCCCAGACTGATACATTCATTCATATAGTCGGTCTGATCCCAGTTATCGCCGATGAAATATCCCGGTATACACAATTCGGGAAAAATGATAAGATCGCAATTTTTAGTGATTGCTTCTCGAATATATTCTTTCATGCGAGTTACATTTCCCCTTGCATTTCCGGGCTCTACCAATAGTTGTGCCAAGCCGATTTTTAACATAGTCTGCCTCCTTCGACATATCTTGTTATAATACTACCATAATGAAAGCGGTAAAGACAGATAAAGCACATAATAATCTTTTTTTTGTGACCGCGTTTCATGGTATAATAAAGAAGTTTCAAAAGTTTTATTAACATCAGCGGAAGGATTGTGACAACACATGCATTTAGGCGTACAGGAATTGGTAGTCATATTAATCATTGTTATCGTACTTTTCGGAGGTAGTCGTCTTGCAGGCATCGGTAAGGCTTTGGGAACAAGCATGCGTGAATTTAAAGAAGAAGTAAACCGCAACGAAAGTGATGACGAGAAAAAGGGTATTTCGAAGGACGAAAAATCGGAGAAATAAACCTGTATAAAAGATTGTGATGAAAAGAAAACTTAATTGTTTAAAATAGTTTTATAAAACTATAGAAAGAGATTCAGTTTTCTGATATAATAATCCGTGTAATCGAGTTTATCGATGAAAGGAGATTCAGTATGAAATTAAAAACTGCATTTGCAACCTTGGTTGCAACCATGTATATGGCGTCTTTCGGCGTCGTAGGAGCGACCGGAACACTTTCCGATACGGTTCTTTCACAGTACGGGGCAAGCGGTATTGCCGGGAATTCATTGAAAGGAAGCGGCTCTGATTGGGTGTCTCAACTTCTTAATATGGTTAAGGACGGTGCTTCGGCCAAGGATATCGGCAGTACCTCCGCTACGGATAACAAGACTTCTTCGGCTTCTGATAATAAGGGGATGACGGATAAAAAAGAACGGCCCAATCATTTGGAATTGGTCATGGTCATCGATCAGAGCGGTTCCATGAGCGGATTGGAAGACGATACTATCGGCGGCTTCAATTCCATGATTTCCAAACAGAAAAAAGATGATGTAGATGCTAACGTAACGGCTGTTGTTTTCAGCGATAATGCGAAGACTATTTATGATCGTGAACGCTTGGGAAATGTCCGGGAAATGACCGATAAGGAATATACTCCCGGGGGTATGACAGCTCTGATGGATGCTATCGGTACGACTATTACGAAGGTCGAAAAGTATGATGGCATTAACGAAAAGAATAACAAGGTTCTTTTCGTTATTATTACGGACGGTCAGGAAAACGATAGTAAGGAATATACGAAAGATACAATTAAACGTATGATTTCAGATAAACAGGAAAAAGACGGTTGGGAATTCGTTTTCTTGGGCGCTAACATTGATGCCGCATCGGAAGCTAAGAGCATTGGCGTGAAAGCGGAAAATGCAGCAAAATATAAGAATACGGATGCAGGTGTAAGAGCTAACTATGCAGCTGTGGCTGATTTGGCAAAAGACATTGTGTCGGATAATCGTATTCGGAGCAACTGGAAGAACAATTTAGTTGAAGACAATCAATAATGACATGAGAAAAGCGCTTATCCTCGGATAAGCGCTTTTTGTTGTATTTTTATCTCGACGGTTGGTATTCGATAAAGGTCTATTAATTAATTGGTTGCTTTTACATGAACTCGGTATTCTTATTTAATATAGGTGTTATTAGTGCTATGGTGTAGATACTGAATAAGAATAGATGTGTACAAGACTGAAGCAAGCTTTATATAAACAGTCAAATATAAGAAGCAAATAATTACTGTATTGCTAGTGGTTCCTACGGCGCGATTAAGCCTTCCATATTTCAAATTCACTTCAGTGTATAAAGGTATTATATATTCTTAGATATAATAGTGTATAATTAAATCAGTACATTTAATGTATTGATAATCCACTGGGCTTGAGTTTATTTATAGATGCAGAATAAAAAATCCATAGTAATAAATATATTTCTATAATATTTTGAATGAAAGAAAAGTAGGAGAAAATTCTTATGAATATGGATCATTTCGTTTATTTTATCGAAACAGTTAAAAATAATAGTCTTACTGTAGCGGCTCAAAAACTATACATTAACCAATCTACTATAAGTAAAGCAATCCGAACATTGGAAAAAGAGTATGATACTGAACTTATTGACAGAACAGCAAAACGATTTAAATTAACTTCTGCCGGCGAAGTTTTTTATCATAGTGCAGTAAAAATTGTATCTAACTATAAAGCAGAAAAAGATTTACTTTCTGTTCAATTGAAGAGTAGAAGAGGGACGTTAACTTTAGGAATTCCACCTGTCACTGGAACCGTTGTTCACTATATTATTAGTGAATATTGTAGAAAATATCCGGAGATTCAAGTGCGGTTTTTGGAATTGGGAGCCAATAAAATTTATTCATTGGCTAAATCAGGAGCTATTGATATCGGAATTTTGATTCAACCCTTTGAAGATTCAGATTTTTTTCAAATTCCTTTTCTATATTCGTGTTTGGTTTGCGTTGCCTCGGCAAAACATCCTCGTATTCGAAATAAAACCCGCGTTACTTTAAGGGAGTTAGAAGATGAAACTATCTGTTTGTTGGATAAGACTTTCATGCTTCATGATATGGTTATTGATATGTATAAACAAGCTGGTATTATGCCACAAATTGTTTTTGAAAGTATCCAGTGGGATTTATTAATAGAAAATACAGCTCACAGTGACAACATTACTTTTTTACCGAAACCTATTATAGAGAAATTTAAGCGTGATGATATTATTTCTCCTCTTTTAGAGGAACCTTATCAGCAATGGATTCCTACTGCGGTATATCATAAGGAAAAGTTTTTATCTGAACCGATAAAATTATTTTTAGATTTATTACAGCAGGAAAAACTATCTGTAGTAAGATAAATAATAGTGATATAGAAATATATTTTTATAATGGAATAGTCATGGCGTAAGAGAATTCTATATGAATTTATTTCATGTTCATGGTGAATAATATCCCTTTTACTTAAGTGCGATATGAGTGATATCCTATAACCATAAGTGATATCCTATATGTATATGAGATATCCTGTAATCGAAAAGAGCAATTAGAATACTATATCGTGGGAAAAGTGATTTAATTTGCTCTTTTAACTAAGAAAGTGAATTTTATAACAAAAGAGGGTGTAGAAAGGAAGGTTATGGTTTATGGACTTTAATGTAGTAATTATTGTACTTAGCTTGATTGGGTTAATAGCTTTTGCGTATAGGGGCTTTTCAGTTATTATGATGGCACCTATTATGGCTATTGCAGCTGCAGCATTGTCGGGCTTGGATATCATGCCGTCTTATACTGAGTTATTTATGGGGAAAGCTGTCACATACATCAAAGCATTTTTCCCCGTCTTTATTCTCGGTGCAATTTTTGGGAAAGTAATGGAAGAAACCGGCCTTGCTCGTAGTATTGCACGGGCTATTATTAATGGGTTGGGAAAGGAACCGTTGAAGGCCGTGATATCTGTAGTTATTGCGGCATCTGTTTTAACTTATGGTGGCGTTAGCCTGTTTGTCGTTGTATTTGCCGTTTATCCTTTTGCGGCAGCACTCTTTAAGGAAGCTAATTATCCGAAGCGATTTGTGGCGCCTGTAATTGCATTAGGTGCTTTTACTGCTACGATGGACTGCCTACCCGGAACTCCTCAGATTCAAAATATTATTCCTACCACTTATTTTGGAACAAACTTATATGCCGCTCCTTTGGCCGGAATTATCGGAGCTATTATAATCTATGGCGGCGGTATTTTTTATTTGACTCATCGTTTGCGTCATGCTGTTGCTAATGGAGAAGGATACGGTAATCATAAGATTAATGAACCTGAACATAATGAAGATATGACTTATGTAAATTGGAAACTGGCCGTTATTCCTTTATTAGCTGTTTTGATTATTAACTTTGTTATAACTGAATGTGTTGTTTGGGATCCCGACATCCTGACTCCGTTCCAGCAAATGAAGGGAATACCTTTAGTTGCAGCCAAATTAAAAAATGTAGTTAGTATTTGGGCTCTTATTATTTCTCTCGTTGTCGGTATTGTATTGGCTCTTATTGTAGGTAAGCGAGAAATCAAGAGTGTAGACGGATTGACAAAAATCTTAAATGCCGGTGCAATTGGTTCCTTACTTGCCATTATGAATACGGCATCTGAAGTCGGTTATGGTAATGTCATTTCACAATTACCGGGATTTGCAGATGTCGCACATTTCTTAATTAATATACATATCGGTGGTACGCCGCTTGTATCCGAAGCTATTAGTGTAACCGTATTAGCCGGTATTACTGGATCGGCATCTGGTGGTATGTCAATTGCATTGGAGCTGATGTCTCAAGACTGGTTAACTTGGGCACAGTCTATCGGTATGGGTCCGGAAATACTTCACCGTGTAGCGTCTATGGCTTCCGGAGGATTGGATACGTTGCCTCATAACGGAGCTGTTATTACTCTGCTGGCAGTATGCGGGTTATCTCATCGTGAATCATATAAAGATATATTTGCAATCACATTGATGAAGACCTTTGCTGTTTTTGTTATTATTCTCATTTACTCTGTAACTGGATTACACTAGATTCATATATAAGGAGATGTAAGCTATGGCAAATTTTGTAACAGCGGAAGAAGCCGTAAGTAAAATTGCTGACGGTGCAGTCATTGCGACAAGTGGTTTTGTCGGGGCTATTGTGGCAGAACATGTATTAAAAGCATTGCAAAAATCATTCCTTGAAAAAGGGACTCCTCGTGATTTAACCGTTGTTTTTGCAGCCGGACAGGGAGATGGAAAAGAAGGCGGTTTGAATCATTTCGGTGAAGAAGGTCTTTTGCGTTGCATTATAGGAGGCCACTATAATCTTAGTCCTCGAGTAGGGAAATTGGCCATGGAAAATAAGATTGAAGCATATAATTTCCCTCAAGGTACTATGTCTCAGTGGTTCCGTGATATTGCTGGAAGACGTCCGGGAACAATTACCAAAGTAGGGCTAGATACTTTTGTGGATCCTAGGATAGAAGGCGGTCGTCTGAATGAAAAGAGTCCTGCCGGTCGTGTTGAAGTTATCAATTTAAACGGAGAAGAGTGGCTTTGGTATAAGCCTTGCAAACTGGATGTTGCCATTATTCGAGGGACAACTGCTGATGAAGATGGTAATATTTTAATGAATGAAGAAATCGGTACGGGTGAGGCATTAGCTATTGCTCAAGCAGTGCGTGCTTGCGGCGGTATTGTTATTGTTCAGGTTAAAAAGATAGCAAAGCGTGAAACCTTAGATCCTAAGGATGTAAAAATTCCGGGAGTATTGGTTGATTATGTTGTTAAAAGTCCTGCTGAAGATCATTTAATGACTTGGGACTATGAGTTTAATCCTGCATTTAACGGCGATTTGAGGGTGCCGCTCGGTTCATTGCAACCGTTAGCACTTAATAACCGTAAAATTATTGCCAGAAGATGTGCCATGGAGCTTACTCCGGATGCCGTTGTCAATCTTGGAATCGGAATGCCCGAAGGGGTAGCGGCAATCGCTGCGGAAGAGGGAATTGACAGCATGGTGCTTACCACGGAAGCCGGTACTATTGGAGGGGTTCCTGCTGGCGGTACCAGCTTTGGTGCTTCGACTAATGCACAGGCCATTCTCGATCAACCGTACCAATTTGATTTCTATGACGGTGGAGGAATTGATTTGGCTATTCTTGGCCTGGCAGAAGCCGACCAACAAGGTAATATTAATGTTAGCAAGTTTAACGGGCGTGTTGCAGGTTGTGGCGGCTTTATTAATATCACACAAAATGCAAAGAAACTCATTTATTGTGGGACTTTCACGGCCGGAGGGTTAAAAGAGGAAGTACGTGACGGTAAATTGGTAATTACTTCCGAAGGAAGTAGTAAAAAGTTTACTCAGCATGTCGAACAAATTACTTTTTCGGGGCTCTATGCAACGCAAGTTGGGCAGCCTGTTTTATATGTCACGGAGCGTGCCGTTTTCCGCCTGACAGCTGAAGGATTGGAATTGATTGAAGTGGCTCCGGGTATTGATATTGAAAAAGATGTATTGACTTATATGGATTTCAAACCTATTATCAAAGATGTAAAGATAATGGATGAACGTATATTTAAAGAAAGCCCTATGGGACTTACGGTTTAATAGAAAGGATTTGATACTTGTGGCACGTAATATAGCATATGATGATATTAAAATTGGTGATAAAGCATCTATTTCTAAAACTATTACGGAACATGATGTTTATACGTATGCGGGCGTTACCGGTGATTTTAACCCTGTACATATAAATAGTGAATTTGCTAAGACGAGTATGTTTAAGGAACGAATTGCACATGGTATGATTTCGGCAGGTCTTATTTCCGCTGTTTTAGGAACGGAATTGCCGGGAATCAACACCATTTATATGGGACAAGAGTTGAAGTTTTTAGCTCCTGTAAAATTTAATGATACGTTAACTGCAGAAGTAGAATGCATTGAAAAAAATGATGAAAAGCATCGGCTTGTTTTTAGAACGACAGTTACCAATCAAGATGGGACTATTGTTACAGACGGGCAAGCTAAAGTTATGAAAAAATAAAAAGTTTTATAGTAATGTTGAAGCCAATATTAATAAGTATTGGCTTCAACATTTTTTTGTTTCAGTACGTAAATGGGTTTTATTTTTTTAGATAATACTGAGAAATCACACCTATACATCTTTTTTAACGGGGGGGTGACAGAAAAAGAGGGAAAGTACTACTAAAGTGAGAAATCGCCGTGGGGATATGACGAGATTATGCATGATTTCCAATAGATCTTATTAAGGATATATACATAAACTTTTATGAGATTAAAGGCTTGAGATAATAAGTTATAGTTCTTAGGGCATTTGTCAGGCTAGAGCTGATACCCTATTATTGCGCAAAAAAATGACACCAAACTTGGTTGTGTTCGGTGTCAAAATATTGAGGATGATTTGTGGAGTAGGAAGAAAGTAATTATTTGCCCTGGAAATTCTTTTCTTTTCTCTTTTCCATGAAGGCAGCCATACCTTCCGTCTGATCTTCTGTGGAGAAGCACAGGCCGAATACTTCGTCTTCATAGGCAATACCCGTAACGATATCGCACTGCATACCGCGATTAATAGCTGCTTTGGAAAGTTGTACGGCAATAGGAGCATTAGCCGCAATCTTCTTCGCCACTTTCATAACCGTAGGCATCAATTCTTCCTGGGGAACAACTTTATTAACAAGGCCGATACGATACGCTTCATCGGCTTTAATATTAGCAGCCGTGAAAATCAATTCTTTACCGTAACCGCGACCTACGACACGGGGCAAACGTTGCGTACCGCCGAAACCGGGAGTAATGCCGAGGCCGACTTCAGGTTGGCCGAAGAGTGCATTTTCAGAAGCATATCTGAAGTCGCAAGCACAAGCCAATTCACAACCGCCGCCGAGAGCAAAGCCGTTAACAGCTGCAATAACCGGCTGAGGAAGGTTTTCAATGCGGGTAAATACATCCTGACCGATTTTACCGAAGTTACGGCCGTCTACAGCATTTTTCGTGGACATTTCCTTAATATCCGCGCCGGCAACAAAGGATTTATCTCCACCGCCGGTAATAACTACTACTTGAACGTCTTTATCCGTTTCAAGTTTGCCTACCAAATCATTTAATTCCAACAGCGTTTCGGAATTCAACGCATTCAGTGCCTTCGGGCGATCAATCGTCAAAACGCCGATTCCGTCCTGGTTTTCAAATTTAATGTTGTTATAAGCCATTGTAATAACCTCCTTTAAATGTGCAAAACCGGATTTATCTCGCTTGTAATGAATTATTCACAAGATAAATTCTTTATATTCATAGTATACCACGTTCCATTTGTAACAATAAGTGTTTTATTCTTTTTCTCTATTCCTTTTATCGTTTGATACCTTTTTATCTATGTTTTTTCGTAATACCTATTGTAATAATATGCTTCTTTTGTTTTATTTTTACTCTTTTATAAAATCTTTTAGCCCCTATTAGTGATTTAAATCACATTTATTTTGTAAACGCAAAAGAGGAGCCTTCATTAAAAAGCTCCTCTTTAATAGCTATTTTTGTAACTGTGCGACTTTAGCCTGCAGCTCTTTATTTTCTTCACGAAGTTGACGCATTTCCTGCTCCATAGCGTCCATTCGTTCCGCTAAATCGGAATCTTGCCGAACGGAAGGTTCCCCCTCTTTTCCGACTCGGAAGGTAGCTCCTACATTGGCCGACAATTTATGGCTGTCACCGAAATTCGATGCCGCTCCGAAGGAAAGCATCAAATCACGGGACGCATTGTAAAATCCGCCCAGGGCCACGGCTTTTTTCCCGTCATAGGAACCTAAGGCCGCCGCAATCTGGAATTTCGATTCACTTCCCGTGTAATCTAAAGGATGTAGTCCTGCCAAAGCTGCCGAGGCGGCACCGACATTTTTAATTTCTTTACTCAAGCCACCGGTCATATTTGCCCCGTATTGATACAGCTGATTACCTGTCACGGCATCATGGGATCCTGCAGCAATACGTCCGTCTGCTACGTTAACAATCCGACGTTGTGTCGTATCATTGCCGACAGACACAACATTGGTTTCTGCCGCCGTACTGCCACCACCGATAGCAATACTGCCGTTGCCGGTGACGGAAGCATTATGCCCCATAGCCAGCCCTTCTACGGCATTAACATTGGCACCGTTACCGATAGCTGCCGCATAATCTTTCTTAGCTACCGCATTAGCCCCGAAGGCTGTACCGTTTCTACCCGTATTCGTATTTAAACCGAAGTTCGTCCGTTCGCCGCGAATGACAACACGTGCCGTATCGGGTGCACCGTTACCCAAGTTATCGGGTACATGACGTCCGCCATGTACAGGATATGAATCGGGCGCATAATTCGAATCGGGTGTCAAAAGAACACTGGCTCCTGTCGTCGCATCAACACGAGTTCTGCCGGCTGTCGCCTGACCCGGCGTCGCCTGACCGATTAAAACACTGGCTGCCGAATCTATTTGCGGCGCCGCCGCACAAACTACCCCTCCAATTACGGCACAAGCCGTAAGGGTCGCACAAATACGCATACTCTTATTTCTCATTACTACCCAGTCCCCTCTACTATTTGATATAGTATATACGTTATGTGTTTATTTTAATACTATGATATTCATTGTCAATATCTATTTTTAGAAAAACATTTCATTCTTACTAAGAATAAAATCGTTAATATCTCTTCTTTTCCGGCTCTTAATCGGTATCCTTTTAATTTGTTTTATTCATAACAATAATAACAGTTATCTAATTTGTTTTCATTTGAATATATTTTATACATATAAAATACATCTTTTACGGCTATAAAATAAAACAGCCTCCTTTTAAGGAGGCTGTTTCTTTACCTGTACTTATATTATACCCGTCACCATATAGAAGAAAACGGCAAAGAAGGCTACGAAGATCTTAATCAGCGTAATAGCAAACATATCCTTATACGCTTCTCGATGCGTTAATCCGCAAATAGCCAAGGTTGTAATAACAGCACCGTTATGGGGCAAGCTGTCCATCCCGCCGGAAGCCATGGCGGCAATACGATGCACGACTTCTGCCGGAATGCCTACTGCAGCCGTTTCCGCTAAAAAGTGATTGCCGAAAATATCAAGAGCTATACTAAGGCCGCCCGAAGCGGAACCCGTAATTCCGGCAAGAATATTGACCATTAAAGCTACATTAAACAAGGGAATACCCTGGCCGATTCCTAAAAGAGAGTCGGCGACTTCAAGAAAGCCCGGCAAGGAAGAAATTACATTACCGTATCCTACTTCCGATGCCGTATTCATAATAGCAAGAAGGGATCCGAGCGCTCCTGCATTAAGGGCCGCCTTAATACTTGTATTCTTGGACATAAACTTTCTGCCCGTAACACAGGCAATAATGATGGCTACTAAAAGGCCTATGACCAAAGCCCAAATAGCGATTACATTATGAACATTCTTAGCTACTAAGGGTAGGTTCATAACTCTGAAGGGTTCTATTAATGCATCATGCCAGTCAAACATAACGGAAAAATAGAAGTTAATCGCCAAGACAACGATAAGCGGTACAAGAGACAGGGTCCACGGCGGCAAAGGTGCATTCGGATCAATTTCCGTTTCGTTAACCGTATGATGGCCGTAGCCTTCGCCGGCCTTTTTCATGTGTTTACGCCGCCATTCAAGATAAATAAAGCAAAGAACGATTAACAAGGTGCCGCAAATAATACCCAAAATAGGGGCCGCAAAGGTCGTCGTTCCCAGATAAATGGTAGGAATGATATTTTGGATTTGAGGTGAGCCGGGATAGCAGTCCATCGTTGCCGTAAAAACTCCGGCAACAAAGCAGGCGGGAATTAAGCGTTTCGGAATTTCCGCTTCTCTAAAAAGTGCCGCAGCAAAAGGATATACCGCAAAAGCACAGACAAACATGGAAATACCGCCGTAGCAAAGAATCATGCAAGCAAATACTACTGCGAAGATGGCTCGTTCTTTACCGATAACTTTAATGGTTTCCATAGCAATACTGCGAGCCATGCCGGTTTCTTCCATCACTTTGCCGAAAACAGCTCCTAACAGGAAAATAGGGAAGAAAGATTTGATATACATTACGGCTTTAACCATAAATAACTCCGTGTACCCGGGCAACACGGGAAGGCCTGATACGGCTGCTGCGAATAACGCAAAAATCGGTGCAAATAAAATAACGGAATAGCCACGATACGCAAAGGTTACTAAGAGAACCAAACTAATAATAATAGCCACAATTTCCATATACATACTCTCCTTTTCTTTTAATTATTACGGCCATTGAATCTTCCTGTATCTTATGGATTTAGTATAAAGGTTCTATTTGTGAATAAAATATCATAGTTTAGCCAAAATTTGACTTTATGGAATTCATGAATTTCACAACGTATTTATGCCCTTTTTTACATCAATGTGAAATGTCTATAAGATGATTCGGATAGAAAATTATATTTTTTGACCGGTACTTAGTTCTTTAAATCACGAGCCAAGGCCCTCCTATTGTACAGTCGGCTCACCTAAACTCTAAAGAAAAACAGACAGGAGAAGGCTTATACAAGCCTTCTCCTGTCTGTTTTAAAAAAGAGGTTGTTAAAAAATGCTTTACAGGCTGATGTGCAGTGATTATTGCAGAATAGATCCGGAAATAATCATCTGCTGTACCTGGTTGGTACCTTCGTAAATCTGCGTTATCTTGGCATCACGCATATACCGTTCAACCGGATATTCTCTCGTAAATCCGTAACCGCCGAATACTTGAACCGCATCCGTAGTTACTTGCATAGCAATATCGGATGCATATTTTTTAGCAATAGACGCATCCATAGAGTAGGACTTCACATCAGGTTGTCCCATCTTCCAGGCAGCCTTATACACAGCCAATCTGGCCGTTTCAATTTTTATCTTCATATCAGCCAACATAAACGCAATGGCCTGTTTTGTCGCAATAGGTTTACCGAACTGTACCCGTTCTTTAGCATATTTAACGGCTTCATTATAAGCGCCTTCCGCAATTCCCAAAGCCTGCGCACCGACACCTACGCGTCCGCCGTCCAGCGTCATCATAGCGATCTTAAAGCCGTCCCCTTCTTTTCCCAAAAGGTTTTCTTCCGGAATCCGCACATTTTGGAAGACAAGTTCCCGTTGTACAGATGCACGAATACCCATTTTTACTTCTTCTTTACCGTAAGTAAAGCCTTCCATCCCCTTTTCTACGATGAAAGCACTCATGCCTTTAGCACCCTTGGACTTATCCGTTGCTGCAAAAACTACTGTAACTTCAGCTTCTCCGCCGTTCGTATTAAATACCTTGGAACCGTTCAACGTATAGGAACCGTCTTCGTTTTTTACGGCTGTCGTACTGCCGTTCAATGCATCCGTGCCCGCATTGGGTTCTGTCAACCCGAAGGCACCGAGTGCAGTCCCTTCCGCCAAGGGTTTTAAAAACTTTTCCTTTTGTTCTGCCGTACCGAATTTCCAAATAGGCCAAGAACAAAGCATGGTATGTACTTCAAAGCTCAAAGCGATGGACGGATCTACTTTAGCAATTTCTTCGCAAGCTACAGCCAAGCTAAGGAAGTCGGCACCGACCCCGCCTTCTTCTTCACTCCAAGGAATGCCGAGCAGACCCAATTGACCCATTTCATCGAGAATAGACCGATCAAAGGTTTCTTTTTCGTCACGTTCCTTCACTGTAGGTAACAAACGTTTTTCAGCAAAATCTTTTGCCAAGTTGGCAATATCCAACTGCAATTCCGTCAATTTAAAATCCATAGTATGTTTCCTCCCGTATACCTTTATTTTCTAAATATATTTAAACTCTTACTATTTATCTGTAAACTTAGCCTTACGCTTTTCTACAAAGGCAGCCATACCTTCTTTTTGGTCTTCCGTGGAGAAGCAGAGTCCTAAAACTTCGTCTTCATAAGCAATGCCCGTAATGACATCGCAATTAATACCGTGATTAATAGCCGCTTTAGAAAGTTGAACCGCTATTTTGGCATTGGATGCAATTTTCTTAGCCGTCTTCATGACAGCTTCCATAAGTTCTTCTTGGGGAACAACCTTGTTTACCAAGCCGATGCGATACGCTTCTTGAGCATCAATCATATTAGCCGTAAAAATGAGTTCCTTCCCGTAACCGCGGCCGACGACACGAGGCAGACGCTGTGTACCGCCGAAACCTGGGGTAATACCGAGACCGACTTCAGGCTGTCCGAATTTAGCCGTTTCAGCCGCATAGCGGAAATCGCAGGCACATGCCAATTCACATCCGCCGCCGAGAGCATACCCGTTAACAGCTGCAATAACAGGCTGAGGGAGGTTTTCGATACGCGTAAACGCATCTTGTGCAATCTTACCGAAGAACCGGCCTTCTACCGCATTTTTAGTAGACATTTCAACAATATCCGCACCTGCAACAAAAGACTTTTCACCGCCGCCTGTAATAATCAAGACTTTTACTTCCGCATCATTTTCAATTTAGCCTACGCACTGGTTCAATTCAGTAACCGTTTCCGTATTTAAAGCATTCAAGGCTTTCGGACGATTAATCTTCAAAATACCGATACCGTCTTCCTTCGTAAATTCAATGTTATTGTACTTCACAAGCATCAACCTCCCATACTAATATCCGAGAATTCTATGGACTTCAATCGTTATTGCATATCGTTTGATTTGTTAGGGATAGTATAACTTTTTGTGTCATTGACTAAAACAGGAAAGTTTTGCACTTTCTCGCACCCTTTTGACTTCCATGGACCTGTCATTTATAAATATGTTGCAAATTATGCATTTTTGCCATATTTTATTACGATAACCAAGCAAATATGTTATGATAATCACAATATGGGCGAATAGAACTATATGTGCCGGATAGGATGGATCTCATGGGACAAGAGAACTATGCAGAAACACTGAAGAAGTTACTCACTTTTACACAAGCAAAGTTTGTTTCAGTTGCTGAAGTGGTCGGATATGACATATCTTATGTCAATAAGTGGAGTAACGGGACTAAGCTTCCGTCTTCTCGTTACATAGAACAAATAAACGAAGATTTGGGCCGATATTTCACTCGTCTCATCAAAGAAAATAACCGCGAAAAACGCTTTATAAAGACATTTGCCTTACCTGAAGATACAACGGATTTAGAGTTTGCCATTACACAGCATTTATGTGCCGCCTATAGAGCCAGCTTCCACCAAACGCATCCGAAAAAATCAAAAGTCGGAAATCCGGCTGCCTCATTACAAGTATTAACAGGGACACATAATGCCAAGTCATTCTTGTCCGACTTGATTCATAAAGAGGTGTCCGCAAAGTTGGGGGAGACGGAGCTCCTTGTCTTTGACGACTTTTGTACCTTGTATCAAGCCGGTTTTTGGAATTTTTTCAATGATCTTCCGTTGCAACAAAAGAGCCTGACAGTTCGAGTCGGCCTTGATTTAGACAGGTTAGACAACGACTGTCGCCTTTTTGAACATGTTTATGCGACCTTAAACAGACTGCTTGATATTAACTTTATTTTTTATGATATCAAGGATATCGAACGTTCCAACTTGCTTATTATGAAAGATAGTTTTGTCATTCAATATGCTTTATCCAAAACCTGTTCCTTTATGATGTGTTCTCATATTTCTGACGAGGCAACTGTCCGAGATATTTACGAAAATTTCAATTTCAGTGATCTGACCAAAAGACCGCTTACGGCTCTTTCTGATTCTCTGGGAATGGATAATACCGGTTATCGTACGGCTTTTTATGCAAATAGCCGCTTCTTTTTCCATTTAACAAACGGCTTTGACTTTATCTTACCTCATGATGTTTTTGAAAGTATTCGCGAGCTCAGTTCCCCGGAACAACAACAGTCCATTCAGCGTCTATGCGTAACATGGGAGGAAATTGTAAATAATGCTGAAATCGAGTTTATTATCCCTACATCATCTCTCATGCGATACCTGGAAAACGGGTATATTTATTTAACCGATGTAGAATATTCGTTAACACCTGATGAACGCAAGGAGCATATCCAAACAGTCCTATCTACCATGCAGGAAAACCCTCATATTATTATGGGCGTACTTTCAACCCTTGGCTTAGGAAAAAGTTACAAAGGGGAGAATCTTTCTTTTTACTCCAACTATAAGACAGGGTTTATGAAAAAGAACAAGAGGTATATTCACAACCAGGCCAGCCCGTTTTACTTAATTACCGATTGGCGCCTCCATACGATTATTCTTAACTATTTCCGCTCCTTAAAGGAATTACCTTCATTCCGACAATATAAAATAGATGAGCTTTTGACGATTTATGAGCGCATTAAGCCTCTCATTGAACGAACGTTATACATAAAATAATCTCTTGCATTACTTTTTACTTGTTGCGTAATCTATTTTTTCTAAATGACGAAGATATACTATATATCTTTATTATACGTAGTCAGAAGGTTAATTATAGACAAGTCCTTTGACTCATTTTGACTAAAAAATTTCAAATAGTTCAAAAAATTTGATAAACGCTTTTATGGAAAAAATACCCTCCCAATCGGTTATCCGATAAAGAGGGTATTTCTCTTATATGAAGTTTACTTTCCGTTTTTTAAAGTTTCAAGAGCTTGTCTTAATGCTTCATTTTCTTTACGCAATTCCGTAACTTGCTGTGTTAACGCATACAATTGGTTGCCCGTTACGACATCGTTCGAGCCGAAGGCTACGGTTCCGTCGGCAACATGAGTTATCTTACGAACCCCCTTGTCACTGCCGACGGATACGGTATTAACCGTATCGGCAATACTACCTGCCCCGAGTGCCACACTGTTATCCGCCGTAACGGAAGCTCCATGCCCCAAAGATAATCCGTCTTCCGCCTTAACAGCCGCTTTATTGCCGAATGCCGCTGCATAGTTACCCTTAGCTTTAGCTCCCGCCCCTACAGCCGTACCGTTTTTAGACGTGTTCGTATTCAAGCCGAAGTCTGTCCGTTCACCGCGAATGACAACACGAGCCGTCGCAGGTGAATCGGGTTTCAAATTATCAGGCACTCGTCTTCCTTCTCTTTCAGGATAAGAAAGAGGTCCGTAATTTTGATCCGGCGTAATCATAATACTGGCCCCTGCCGTCGCATCTACACGAACCCGACCGGCCGCTTCCGTTCCGGTAGCCCCACCGATACTGATAACCGCATTCGGATCGGCAAATTGAGTTCCCGCAGCCAATCCCGTGACGGCCGAAAAACAAAGACCTGCAATTAAGCCTACCGATGTTATCTTACGTAGTTTCATAACAATCGCCCTCCACTCGCTATTCATTAATTATTCTCAAGTAATTATAGCAAGTTCATACGGTTAAATAAAGTCTGACCGGGAAAATTCGGCAAACATAAAACCCGATGGGGCAAAGTATTCTACTTTGTCCCATCGGGTTATTTTACGCACCCATGTCGTGTATACTCGGATTGCGACCGCCCGGCTTGGAGTTCAGCACCAAGGCATCCTCCAGTTCCAGTCGTTTAATCCAAAAAAGAGATTTAACACAGATAGTCACAACATCTTTACCGGCTACGGGACGAAGAGTCGGCGGGTACCAGACTATGACATCGCCAAATTCTTCGTGCGGACAATCGGGTTTTAATGAGCGGTCAACCAATTGCAGTACGGGAATATATCTACCCCCTAAGGCATCACCGACTCAACAGTTTCCCGTATTTGATTGATAATCGAAGCGAATAAGAAGATTTTTTCCTTTTTTCTTTATATAGCGCATAGCGCCGTCAGTTACGTGTATCATAAATGAAATTCCTTTAGAGAGGCTTTATTTGTTCCGCATAGTCGCGTACAAAATAGTGTTTTTTCGCCTTTACGGGAACAACTTTTGCCTTATCGTTAAGATAAACAACCAGCATGTGTTCACGTGAATCGGCAGCTACAGCGGTCAAGGGTATTTTTTCTATTTCATCCGGCGAAGAGTAGTCTCTCGCCAAAACGGCTTTTTCCGAATTCATACGTCCTACAGACCCGTCTTTCGGGTTATAAATGTAGGCAACCGGCTTTGTTTCAAATACTTTAAGCGCTTCTTTTTTACGAATCAAAAGGGCTTCCGAGGTAGCTATAAAAACCTTGCCGTCCGGCAATTCCTGCTTTACGGCAGAGTTTTCGTCAATGGCCCGTACGTAAGAAAGAGGATACCCCTGTTGAACCGTAGACGGGGCCTTGGCAACTCGACCGCTAAGGGGAATGAGTTTACTACCGGGTTGTTTTGTCATATTAGCAAAAAGGGAGCTGAGCGTCGTATCACTATTGATACCTGTAAGCACCATGTCCATATAATCCGCATCGTTACTTGTAATTTTTTCCGAATCTTTAACGGATAAAGGTAATGCCCCTTCAGTTTCCGACACGGTCGCCGTCATTCGGGCTTGCGTCGCCGTCGTATCTGCCGCCTGAGTTTCATCGTATGTGCAAACGCCCCCGTTACAAGACGCTACTACTACTGCAGCAATCATAAATTTCGTTACCGATTTCATACTTAATCTCCTCTAATATTGCCGGCTATAGCCGACAACCTTAATACCATTCATTAATATATGTTTCCGTTCTAGGGAAAAGGCGGTCCAAGAAATCCAGGTCTTCCTCTCTCGCCGTTAATTTATTATAAAAGGCCAAAGCCTTCGCATCAAGTGTACCGAAAACCAGAAGAGCTAACGCGCCGATAGTCATCCGTATCGTTGCCCCTTCTTTTACCGATTCTACGACGGCCTGACCGTCTTTTACAGTTAAGGAAAAGGTCCCCGTATTCCAGTCGACCAAAGGATCTTCCACAGAAAACACCGCATGTCCTTGAATTTTTTTATCGTATGATAACTTTTCCAAAGCACCTTTGACATCGACAATACGGCCCGTCATGAAGGGTATTGTTTCATGGCCCTTTTTACCGTCCGGATAGAACCGATATGACTGGTCTTTCATTCCTTCATTCCACTGCAATTGTTCGCCTTGCGAGCGATGATTATAGAAGTACTCGAGGAGTCCTCTTTTACCCTTATAATCGGAATATACGAATTCTCCGCATTGAATTGTCGACTCTCCCAGTTGGTAAAAAGCATAAGCAACAGGGTCCTCCCCGTCAAAAACAACACAAATATTTCCTTCCGCCAACTGTGCTTCTATATGACGACGCCACGAAGCTTCATCGCGATAGGCATAGCCGGAAAGTCCCGATGTATATGACCGATAAACCTTATCCAAGTAGGGCCATCGATCGGCTGAATCGACAAAGGCAAAACGAACCGTTCGATCCGTTAAGGGTCTCAAGGAGTCAAGGGGCATCGTTTCACGCCATTGATGACAATACAGCTCATAACCGTATTGTTGATAAAAACCGGCCTTAGACGGCATAAGGATATGCACAACCTGACCGCGCCGCCGCATTTCCTTCAAGGATGCGGTTAACAGCTTTCCTCCCAAACCGCTACGGCGAGCAGCCGGATGAGTAGCCAAGCCGACAATATAGGAAACAGGAAAACGAATACCTCGAATATTCAATTCATATTGATTCAAATGCGTCAAACATGCGACAGCATCGTCCTGAATCCCCAAAAGTACGTTTTCGGGCTCATACATATTAGCAAAATACCAACGAAAGAACGGGTGTTCCTTCGGTTCGAAACAATATGCCCACAAGTCTTCCACCACATTTCGGTCCTGCGGACCGGCCAAGCGAAATTCCATATGCGCCTCTTTCTATTTAGCCAACGTAACACTGAATTTTTCTACATAATGGTCGGGATTGTATGATTCCTTTGACTGACGCAACCCCGGAATACCCATATCCTCTTCTCTATTAATATACGTCGTATGACTCCATGCATGTACAACGAATTCATGATTAATTGCCTGATAAAGACCTCGGATATTAGGATCGCTTTTTTCAAAATGAATAATAGCCGTATCATCGTTGAGCATTTCTCCTATAGAAAAGGCGGCTATTTTATTGAAAATTCGAATGGCTCCACCCTTTGCACCTAAGGCATCCCAGTTATCAAAGATGGTCTTAATAGCTTGGCGTTCGCCTTTCATTTCATCCTCATCTTCACCTTCCGTATCGCGATCGATACGATTTTCCATCCACCGTTTGTCCGCATCCAGGCATTCTTCAAAAACATCTTCCGTAATGGGAAGATATTCATATCCCATATACTGGTTACGAAAATGATTCAAGTTGTTCTTTTTCTGCCGGAATTTTTTCCCCGACAAGTTAATCAAATCTTGTGTCAAATAAACGTATTCATAGTTATCACGGTCAGGCACAATCGTGTAGCAGTCAGGACACAGCATGTTCAACTTGTCGACTACCGGTTGTGTAACCCCCTTCATCAAAAAAGGGTGATTATGTGCCGTAAACCATTCTTTCATTCGTTCCAAGCCGGCAACGAGTCCACCGTCTTTGCGCGAAAAAGGGGGCAACCAAAATTGCTGATTGCCGCGTCCCGAACGAATATACAAGACCTGATCTTCTTCAGCCCACTGGATGTCGTACGGGTATTGCCAAGCCAACAATGTCATAAAGGTAGCATCGGCCTGTTCGTACCGCTTTTCATGAAAGTATGAATCCAATACGGGCTTATCGTTAATAGTAAATTCTCTAAACTGAATGATAATAATCTCTCCTTGCTAAAGTGCCTGACATATAATCGACAGGCTAAAACCGTTTGTATCGTTTCATTATAACAATCTCAGCAATTATCTGATATTCACTGTACATCAACTTCACATAATACGTTTCTATTTTTTCTTACGACAACCTAAGGCGTAGGATATTTCAGATGCATACTGACTCATAGTAAAAAGCATTTTTTGCCGAATAGAATCATAAAATCTCATAGACGGACCGGCTACCGTCAACGAAGCGACCACTTGTTCTTCAAAGTTAAAAACGGGAACGGCTAAGGCAAACAGACCGTGTTCACTCTCATCTTGTGTAACTGCATATCCGTTATGCCGAATCATAGACAGTTCGCTTTCCGACAAACCGCCGTGCTTTTCACTGATGCGTTTTTGTTCGTCCTTATTAGCCCATGCAACCAACACCTTGCCTGCCGCCCCCTTATATACAGGCAACGACTCTCCCAAAGGGATGACACGGCGCAACGAATGAGTACTTTCCACGTGATCCAAACAGATACGACTGTCCCCTTCAGCAACATAAATACTGGCCGTTTCATTAAACTCTTGTTGCAATCTACGCAGATACGGTTTGGCTAAAGTCACGATATTTTCCGTCCAGTGTGAGGAATAGCCGAGGGCTAAGGCCTTGGGTCCCAAACGATACTGCTTCGAATCTTCATTTCGAGTTAAATATTGTCGACGCTCCAACGTGTTGACAATGCGAAAGGCCGTAGAGGTATTGAGCTTCGTCATACCGGCAATCTCTTTCAAAGTCATGCCCGTATTACACTCTACAAACAAATCCAATACATCCAGACTTTTTTCCAACGATTTTAAAAGGCTGTTTTCCCGATTCGCTTCGTAATGTTCTGTATCCTTCATATACATTCCTTCCGACTGGCTCTTATGATGATAACTTTCATTCCTATTTCCAAAGAATCCGGCGGGTCGGATACAATCGTATCCTCCTCTTTAAGGCCGCTGAGAACGATCACTCGTCCGCCTTCTTCATCTCCCGTTAAAACGGCTCTGGCATCAACGACTCCGTCACTGTTTACAACATATACGAAATCTCCGCTGTCTTTGGTTTTAACCGCCTCTTTAGGCACCGTAATCTGATTGATTTCCTCAGGTGTAGAAAGGCGAATATGGTAAAACTCTCCGGGAACGAAGAGATTTTTATTATTGTTAAACGTAATTTTTGCCAAATAGGCATTGGTAGCTCCGTCAACTTCCGTCGACAAGAAAGTAAGTTCCCCCGCTTCCGTTTCACCGCCCGGCGTCAAGACCTGTACTTTCAAGGTTCCGGCTGCCCGTGCGGCTTGAACCGCATCGATATAGTCCTGCGGTACGGCGAAAGTGGCCACCAGTGGCGTCAACTGCTGAACCGTCGCCAACACGTTACCCGCAACGGCTACAGACGAATTTTCCGCAACAGCGGTAACCCGACCGTCTATGGGTGAATAAATAGTGGCATTACTCAGCATTTCTCTCGCCGTTTGAATTATTTGTTGCAACTGGGCTAATTTCTCCGTATCCACAGCCGGTGCCGCCCTATACGTACCGCCACCACTTGCCCGCGACTGCATTTGATTATATTCAACACGTGAAATGGCACCCATTTGATACCATACATCAAGCTTTGCCCGCTCTCCCGTATCGACGGGCGGGGCTTCGTATACCGGTGCCGCCGACGCCGATGCCGACATAAGCTCCGCTTCAGCACTGCTTAGGCTTTGTTGATACGGCGTCGGATCGACTTGAGCAATTACTTCCCCGGCTTTAATATCTTGACCGACAGCCGGCGGTGCCGACACCAGTTTTCCCGATACTTTCGGCATAATTTCCGCCGAATGTAGGGCCGTAATATTCGCATCTAAAGTCAAAGCCACCGGATGCGGTGACTTGGTCACCTTTTCCGTCTTGGCGGAAATCGTGTTGCCGCAACCGGTTAGCAAACTTACGGAAAGCAGAAACATTCCCAACAATCCGAATGCATGCTTCACATTCATCCTATCGCATCCTGTCTTTAAATAACCAAATAAAATAACGTTACCGCCACCACTCCGGGTACGCCGAAAAAGCCTACAATAAGTCCCGTAAGGGGCGTAACATTAACATGGTGCAAGCCTGCCAGAGGTCCGTACGTGTTGACCAAATGAAGTAAAAAAAGCCCTATCATTGTATTAATGGCCAATCTACGAATAGGTGCCAAAATAAACCGATTTATAATAAGCAGCAAAACAATACCTGCACCGATATATAGGTATTCCACATGAAGTTCCTCACATTTCCCGGCGATTGGCTACAGCCCCGGCTAAAGTCGCTTCGTCAGCAAATTCGATATCGCCGCCCATGGGAAGTCCTCTAGCAATTCTCGTCACCTTAACCCCTGCCGTTTTCAACAATCGCGCCAAATACAAGGCCGTCGCTTCTCCTTCTACATCGGGATCCGTAGCAATAATGACTTCTTGAACCCGAGTATCGCCCAAACGCTGTAATAATTCCTTAATATGCAAATCTTCCGGTCCGATTCCGTCGAGAGGGGATAGGGCCCCGTGCAACACGTGATATAAACCGTGGTAGTCCTTTGACCGTTCAATAGCCGCCACATCTTGAGGTGTTTCCACTACCATAATGACCGAACGATCTCTATGTTCATCCGTACAATAAGTACACGGATCGGTAGATGATAAATTAAAACATACGGAGCAAAAATGCATCTGTTCTTTCGCTTTTCGAACCGCATCGATAAAAGCTTCCGTTTTCTCATCCGGTTGCTGTATCATATAATACGCTAACTTACGAGCCGTTTTAATGCCGATACCGGGCAAGCGTCGAAATTGTTCCGCCAAATGTTCCAATGGCGTATCCATTAGAACATACCCGGTAAATTCATACCGCCCGTGATTTTACTCATTTCCTGAGCCATCATGTCATCAACCTTTTTGCCTGCTTCATTAACAGCCGCTACAATCAAATCTTCCAACATTTCCTTATCTTCCGGATCAATCACGGACGGATCGATAGTAACGCTTTCCACCGTTTTTTCGCCATTCATGACAATGGTCAACGTACCGCCGCCGACAGTCGCTTCAACAGTGCGTACCTTTAATTCGTCCTGCATCTTCTTCATATCTTTTTGCATTTTCTGCACTTTTTTCATCATACCTTGCATATTGCCACCACCGAACATAATAGTTCCTCCTTATAGTAAGCGAATATATTTTACAACCTATCTCGGTCATTCCAATTAGGAACGATTCCTTTTAAAACTTTACAATCCTTTATATTATACTATATTTCTACCGATTCTGTCATAAAAACAAAGAATATACGCGACCTCTTCCACTTACTTTCTTTATGAAAACGACACTCGAATAACGTAAGAGCACTCGCCGGTGTGAGCGAGTGCCCTTTTATGTATCCTTATATTCTACGAAAATACGACAATCTCCTACCGCATCAAGCACAGCCGACAGGGCTTCTCGTTCTCCCTGCGGGATATCTTGTCGTTCAATAGCCACCGGTTCGTGTGAGCCGTTAACTTGCTCGGTCAGCACCGATTCCTTCTCCGTGTCTTTTTTGGGGGGTGTGGTCGCCGACTTTATATCCGAATCAGTCTTTTTTTTTTCATATGCCGACAATTCGCTGTCCCCTTCAAGGTAACTGCGCATATGGTATCCCTTACCGAGAACTTGAGCCAAGGCTTCATCTACACAAGTATAATAATCCTCTCGATTGGCTCGCTTAACCATAAATTCTGTCGGCAACGCCAGGATGAACTCCGTATCTCCGATATAGACTACTCGCCCATTTCGTATACACGACAAAACGGCTTTCTTTTTGGCCCTGTCCAAGACAGCGCAAACACTACTCCAGACTCTATTATATTCGGCATCGTTAACCGGCACTTGCCGTTCTTCCGATGGCATATCGACTGCCGGGGTCTTCGATTGTTCCCCTTCAGCTTTCGGTTGAGGTTCTCCGACAGCCGGTTTCACAACTCCCATCCCTTCGGGTACCGTCACCGCTGCTACAGGTTGTAATTTAGGCTCTTGTTTATTGACCTGTGTTTTTTTCGAAGCCGGTGGTACATAAACCTCGGATTTAGATCCCATGCCCTGCTCTAATCGTACAAGGCGATCCATAACAGCCTGAGGAACAGTATATGCACGTTTTTCCAAAGCCGTCACCCGTACTGCCAAGTCACCGCTCCCCGATTCATTTTGAGCCGCCATCAACAAGCCTGTTTCTACGGCAATTCGAGGATAAGGGGAAGTCTTAACCCGCAATAAAGCTTCTTGCAAAATATTCAAGACCGCAAATATCCGTGCCGGTTCTATGGACTCGGCTTGCGCGGCCAATTCTTTTTCCACGTCCGCATAAGCTGCCAAAGTCTCAGACTTGGGCGCCGCTTGATACAGCATAAGAGCCCTTAAATGCATGACCATATCGGCCAATACATGTTGCACTTCTTTCCCTGCCTGTACGACTTCATCAATACCGTCAATAAGAGCTTCTCCTCGACCGTTAAAAAGGGCTGCCGTCATAGAAAATAACCAATCTTTGCCGACAAGTCCCAATAAGTCCCGTACAATCTCTTCATCGACACGCCGTCCGCCGTTACCTATACACTGGTCAAGAAGGCTCAAAGCATCACGCATACCGCCGTCGGCTCGAACGGCAATCATCCGAGCCGCTTCAGGCTTCAAGTCTATTTCTTCCTTATCGGCAATATAGGCCAAACGTTTCTGTATGTCATCTGCCGTAATACGACGAAAATCATATCTCTGACAACGAGAAAGGATAGTCATAGGTATTCGTTCCGGTTCTGTCGTCGCCAAGATAAAGACCACATGTTCCGGCGGTTCTTCCAACGTCTTTAACAAGGCATTGAAAGCTTCTGTCGTAAGCATATGCACTTCGTCGATAATGTATATTTTTTTATGCCCTTCCGTAGGCATAAACTTTACAGTCTCCCGCAACTGGCGAATATCTTCAATACTTCTATTTGATGCCGCATCGATTTCCACCACATCAAGAGATTCACCGCTCGTAATGTGTTTACATATATCACACTCATTACAAGGATGCGCAGTCGGGCCGTGTACACAATTAAGCGCTTTCGCAAAAATTTTAGCTGTACTGGTTTTTCCGGTTCCGCGCGGACCGGAAAAAAGATAAGCATGAGCCACTTTATCATTTTCCACGGCCTGTTGCAGGGTCTTCATAATTCGACCCTGACCGACAACGTCTTCAAATGTCTTCGGTCGCCATTTGCGATACAATGCAATGTAGGACATATCGTTCCCCTTATATGAAAAAAAGCGGCTTCGCCGCTGTTTTACCGCCTTCTCGTAAAAGCACTCGTGTGTAACAGCTTGCCGGGTTACCTCGTGGCACACGAAGATGACTACTTATCGCTGCTTCCTCTCGGACCTGACGAGGTTCATAGGTCTCCATTGCACAAGCCCCGACAGGCTGTCACGCACCAATACTTTTATGCTAGAATATTATACCTTATTCATAGTCGTAAGACAAGGCGACACAGGAACAAAAACAGGGAATCGATTATGCCGATTCCCTGTTATGGCCCTTGCGGGTAAATTCTTTATTTATCTGTGATGCCAAATATCTACACGACGATTGTCTGCACGGCCCTGATCGGTGGCATTCGTTGCAACGGGATCGTTCTTTCCTTCATAAGAAAGTTCGAGTTGTTGCGGATTTACACCGTGATCGACAGCGTATCTAGCTACATTTACAACACGACGTTTGGAGAGATCGTCATTGTAAGCATCCGTACCGCGAGCATCCGTATTACCTACAAGTTTGAATGTATCATGCGGATATTCTTTCGCTACGGCTACAAAATGATCGAGCTTACCCTGATCGTACGCAATAGGCGTATCTACATCAAAGGCGAAGTGAACACTTTCGAGATAGTAGTCATTATATACGTGGCCGGGTTGTTCCTGCACAACCTGACGACGCGGCTGTTCTGCCACAACCGGTGCGGGAGCCGCTTTCTTATGGCCGCCGAAACGATAAGATAAGGTTACGAAGGGTCCTTTATAGGCAATATTGGCATCACTCGTCGCCACTGCCGGGTTCGTAACGCCTGACGAATTCGTATTAGTAAAGCCGAGAGCTGTCTGGCCTTTTTCGGCAAGACGCGTATTTACATAACGGTAGCCTGCCGTTATGTCGAAATCTTTGCCTATCGTATAGCCGAGACCCGCTTCCCAAATAGTCGTATGCTTTGTACCTACGGCTGCCTTGCCGTAAATATCAAAATTTTTAGCTAAAGGAGCTTTGGCAATGAGACCGAGCTGAGCGATATTATTCGTTCTGCTGAAAGAATCTTTAGAGTTTTTAATGCGATTCCAACCGCCATATACGGCAAAGTTTTTATTGAGAGAGTAAACCAGATTTACTTCATGTTCATCTCCGTCCGTACCCTTAATGCCGTCTTTTTTAGTATTTAAGTCATGATACGCATATTCAAGACCCCATTTGTCGCTAAGACCGTAGGACAAACCGCCCGTAAAATTCCATTTGGAATCACTTGTCTTCGTACCCGTATATGCCGTTCCTGCACCGGTAGCCGGCATCGTCGTTGCGTCAAAATTGCTCATATCAACGGAAGATTTTACATTCCATGCACCGAGATCCAACTGGAATTGACCCTTTTGGAACTGTGTTTGCGGAGTAGCAAATGCCATGGACGTCACACAGGCTGCTGCTAGGGCTGCTACTGCAAAAGCTTTCTTTTTCATTGCTGTTCCCCCATTTCAAAGTGCAAACTATAAATATTACTAAATTAGTCTATCATTAAACGGACATAAACTCAATAATATGTATTTATTATTTTTAAAAAATAAATACGGTTTTAATATGTATAGATCCATTTTTGCATTCTTTGCATATGTGATGTCATTCCGTCACTCGCAAAGAAATCCCGTCAACAAAATGGCGAGCGGAATTTCTTTTAAAATATCCATTTTTTTCGCGACAGGTAGTTCCACACGGTTACGACGGCACTGGCTATAATCTTTGCCGGCACGGGCTCTATGGAAAGTCCCGATGTAAATATCCACATGAGAAGTAAATTCCACAACAGTCCGATAGTGCTGACAACAAAAACGAGGGTCAGCTCTTTCTTTCGATCATAACGACGACCGCTTTCAAAGACAAGGATATTCCCCAGGATATAATGATATACAGTAGCCAATGAAAAGGCGGTAGCTGTCGAAACGGAAATTCTCAAAGCTGAATTATCGAAAAAGGCTGCATAAAACCCGTCGAAGAAGTAAAACATAATCCATTCGGCTATAGCTGCCGATCCGCCTATGCATAAATAAAAAAAGATTTTAGCATATTCGTTTTCGCTGTAATCTTTTCCGAAAATAACTTTCTTACCCATTATTTCTTCCCTTTGCCGTGGCTTCTTTTCCATGCCTTTATTTCTTCAAACCGTGTCTTAAAGCGTCCCTCCAGTCCATGCTCTGTCGGACGATAATACGAGCGCCCCCGCAACGAGTCGGGTAAACATTCCATGGCCGTCAATCCTTCAGGATGATTATGTGCATAGTCGTATCCTTTGCCATATTCCAAGTCCTTCATCAACTTAGTCGGTGCATTTCTAATCTGTAACGGAACCGGTTCGGCAATTTGTTCCAACGCATCCTTACGCGCCGATAAATAGGCCGTCTCCATAGCATTCGACTTGGGGGCTAACGATAAGTAGACAACGGCTTCCGTAAGATGAACCGAACATTCGGGCATGCCGATAAAATGGCATGCCTGATATGCTGCTACGGCTATTTCCATAGCCCTTGGATCGGCCAGTCCCACATCTTCAGCTGCAAATCGAACAACGCGTCTGGCCACATAAAGAGGGTCTTCGCCAGCCTCCAACATTCGGGCCAACCAGTATACGGATGCATCGGCATCGGAGTTTCGCATTGATTTATGGAGGGCCGAAATAAGATTGTAATGTTCTTCTCCCTTTTTATCATATAAAAGAGATTTTTTCGATATACACTGTTCGAGAGAATCTTTCGTAACTACCAAGGCATCGCCTTCAATTTCACCGTTTAAAACAGCCATTTCCAAGGTAGACAAAGCACTGCGCCCGTCTCCATTAGCAAAAAGAGCAATAGCCCCCAATAAATCATCGTCTATGCGAATCTCTCGGGTACCGAAACCTTCGGGTTCTGCCAACGCCCGTTTTAATAACTCTTTAATATCATCTGCCGTTAAAGCATGTAAAACGAAAACCTTACAGCGGGATAATAAAGCCCCGTTAATCTCAAAGGACGGATTTTCTGTCGTAGCTCCGATGAGGACAATGCTTCCTTTTTCCACAAAGGGTAAAAATGCATCTTGTTGTGCTTTATTGAAACGGTGTATTTCATCTACAAAAAGAATTGTCTTTTCACCGTAGCGTGTATTTTCGTCAGCCTTCTGCATAATTTGGCGAATTTCTTTAATGCCGCCCGTAACAGCCGAAAAATCTACAAAAGTAGCCTTCGTATGTCCGGCAATTACGCGAGCCAACGTCGTTTTGCCGACACCCGGAGGCCCCCAAAAAATCATAGACGGTACCGTATCATTTTCAATGAAACGGCGCAAAATACGCCCCTCTCCCAAAAGATGGCCTTGACCTATAATATCATCAATTGTCTTCGGCCGTATACGTGCCGCTAAGGGCTGATTGGCCGCGTCGGTGTTAAAAAGAGACGTTTCTTCCATGGCGACTCCTTTGCCGAAAAATTCTATGCTTCCTGTCCTGTCAACTCGGTATACTCTTTATGAATATCGTCTTCACACGAACGCATGGCGAGAATCGTTTTTTCCATTAAATCCGTTAATTCCCAGCCGAGTAACTCGGCTCCTTGCGTAATGATATCACGAGAGCAACCGGCGGCGAAACGTTTATCCTTAAACTTCTTCTTCAAACTTTTTACTTCCATATCTTTAGTGCTCTTTGAGGGCCTCATAATGGCTGCCGCCCCTATCAGGCCGGTCAATTCATCGGCCGCAAAGAGAACCTTTTCCATCTGTGCTTCCGGCTTTATATCTACACAAATACCGAAGCCGTGACTGCAGACGGAACGTATAAATTCCGGCGTTGCCCCGATTTCAGACAACAATTCGGGAGCTTTCTTACAATGCTCTTGTGGATATTGCTCAAAATCCACGTCATGGAGAAGTCCTACTAATCCCCAATAATCAGCTTCATCACCATATCCCAACTCATTAGCATACCATTTCATAACGCCCTCTACCGTAAGTGCGTGTAAAATATGGAAGGGTTCATGATTATATTTTTGTAACAATGCCAAGGCATCTTTTCTATCCATTATTCTCCCCTTAAAAATCAAAGAGTGTTTCCAAACGATTCATGCGAATATCCTCAAGAACTTCTATAAACGGCTTATAATGAACGGGATTTTTCTTAAAATAAAAAAGACAAGGACCTCCGTCATCCCCTGTAATTGCCGGGACAAAACCGTCACTGACATTACCGACATGAGAAGCAAATTCTGCCTCTACGGTATCGGCCGTACGCACGGCTGCCACAGACGATACTGTCATAAATAAACGAAGATAATCCGTAATTTGCACCGAGTTTTTACGTACTCGTCGGAGTCCGGATAGGCGGGCTTTCAGGTTTTCTTCAACCGCCCCGATATATACATAATATCCTGCCTTAAAATCTTGCTTTTTGCCTGTCCCGATAAACTCACAGCGGTCTTCTTCTAAACAATAAATGACGGCATAAGTTCCTCGATCTCTGTTTTCCCGCTCCAAAACAGCCTGCGGATACATGAGTTCACGCCCGGGTGCAGGTTCGGAAAAATCGTCATTCCATTCAACCGTAAAAGCCTTCCAATCAAGTTTATCCGCACAGGTTTCAAATGTTTCGGCAAAATCGGGATCTGTATGATAATCGGGCAAAAACCAGCGAGCCCGATTCCATTGAACCAAAAACAGAATACCTGCACGAATCCCCTTATCTCGCAAAGATGATAAATGGAGAAGGTGCCTCCTCCCCCGTTCCGTAACAGCGTCGGGGAACATAGCTCCGTTTTTACTGAATAAGGTACAAGACTTCACTTCTAAAAAGAAAAGGTCGTCTCCTCTATGTAATAAAAGGTCGAACCGACTGCCTTCTATGGCAACTTCTCGCCGCAAAACATCCCAGTCCTCCCAACCCGGTATCCGTTTCTCCCGAATTAAAGCCTCAGCCACGTCATTATTATATTGAGTATCCAGTAAAACAGGAATTCCGTCCCTCTCAATACCGATAACATCATAAGGTGTCTTTCGCCCCGGCGTTAAAACCTTACGAACCCACACCGTTGTCCCGACATATAAAAGCTCCCATAGTCTGCCGGGATTCGGTAAATGACAAGTCATCGTTTCATCATCTATTTCGACATGAACAATAAACCGATTGGGTCGATCTATAAACCGGCCTTTAAATAGTTTTTCGTATCTAATCATAATAATAAAGACTACGTTTCGTCAGGCCAGGTTCCCGTAAAGGATACGGCGGCCGGCCCCGTCATATACACATTGCCGTCTTCTTCCCTATATTCAATGTGCAAAGTTCCCAAGGGAAGTTGAATATCTACTTCTCTTCCCGTACGCCCGTTTAAAAAGGATGCGATGGCAACGGAACAGGAGCCGGTTCCGCATGCCAGCGTAGCACCTGCACCACGTTCCCACGTACGAACCTTGACCGTCCGGTCATCCATTTGTTGGGCAAAGTTAATATTTGTATGCTTCGGAAACGCCTCGTGCTTTTCAAATAAAGGCCCTATTTTTTCAATATCGACAGAGTCCACATCGTCCACATACGTTACTGTATGCGGCACACCCATGAGAAGAGACGTGATTTTCCAATTTTCGCCGTCTACACACAAGTCTTCATTCAAGACTCGACCATCAGTTCCCTCCATAGGAATTTCACTTCTATTAAACGAAGGTCTCCCCATGTTGATGGTAATCAGTGCCGCCTTGTTATCTGCCCCGACTGTAATTTCCGGTTCCATAATTCCTGCCGGCGTCTCTACGGTAAACTGTTTTTTTTCAATAATGCCGCTGTCATATACATACTTGGCAAAGCAACGAATGCCGTTTCCGCACATTTCCGCTTCACTGCCGTCAGAATTGATGATACGCATACGCACATCCGCAACGCGGCTGTCTACAATGACAATAAGCCCGTCCGCACCGATTCCTGTATGTCGATTACACATGGCACGAGCCAGCGCGGTATAATCCTTGTCTTGACCCGTCTTATCTTCAATAAAGACAAAATCATTGCCCAGTCCGTGCATTTTTACAAAATCCATATGTTCCCCCAAAAGTGTTCTTACTTCTTATTCCGATTATAGTTAATGAGACAGCCGGCTCTAATAATTTCTCGTTCTTCCGACGTCAAGTCTGTGATATAAAGGGTTACTTCCTCTATACTGTTCTTTCGTACTAAATAAGCCTTAATGTTATTCATATCCCCTTCTAAGATCTTACGGATATGCGGTACATATACGTAGTCACCAACAGCAAATTCCGTCTCTTTCCGTACCTGAAAGGGTAACATCCCCCAATTGATAACATTGGACCTATATCGTTTCGTTGCATATTCCTTACAAATATTGGCTAACCCGCCCAAAACACGCTGACAACTGGCAGCCTGCTCGCGCGCTGAGCCGTCTCCGGGTTTAGTGCAGTAAATAACGCTACCTATCTCCGTTTTATTTCGCTCTACATTTCCCAAATGCATTTCCAATAAATCATAGACAGCTACAACTTCCGCATCCGTCTCACCGTTAAGTCGTAACTCTTCCTTTTGCTTAACTTCCTTGGCTCGTCCGACGTAGTCGGGATCTCTTCTGGACAAGGTAAATTCGGCCAATCCCAAAGGATTTGACCGATAGGAAGACGTTTCCCCCGACGGAATCAATTCATCCGTAGTCGTAACGGGGTCTGTAATGACAGAACACATTTTCAACAACACATCTTCAGCCAAAGCTTCCTGTTCCGGCCAATCCTTAATATTCGGTCCGTAAACCAGCTTTTCTTCCCCTTTGCCACGGTTAAATCCGTAATATACACGACTTGCGTACGGTCCGTCGTCATACGTATACGGGCGTTCTTTATAATTGTCAAAGTATCCGTCAGCCGACGTAAGAAGTCCGCCATTTACGGCCGTTGCCGCAATAGAACGAGCATCCATCAGTGCAACCGCCGAAAATTGACCGTCACCGGGTTTGCTTCCCTCACGATTGGGGAAGTTACGTGTCGTATGACGAATACTGAACGCATTATTAGCCGGCGTATCTCCGGCACCGAAACAAGGACCGCAAAAAGCCGTCTTCCATACGGCACCGATAGCCGTTAAATCTGCAACCGTTCCATTCCTTAAAAGGCCAAGTCCGACAGGCTGTGACGACGGGTAGACGTCAAGAGTAAACACGTCGTTCGACAAACGGTGATGTTTAAGCACATGAGCCGCCGCCTCTATGTTCGTATAGTTACCTCCTGCACAACCGGCAATAACACCTTGTTGAACACGCAGTCGATTTCCTTCCAATTTATCCGTCAAAGAAAATTCAATGGACTTATTAGCCAACCGCTCTTTGATAATCTCTTCCGTTTCTCTTAAAATATCCGGACCGTTTGCAATAACATCATCAATTGTAAAGGCTCTGCTAGGATGCATAGGCATGGCAATCATGGGCTTAATTTTCGACAGATCTACATAAATCATACCGTCATAATATGCAACAGCCGAAGGATTCAGTTCCTTATATGCATCTTTACGGCCGTGCATAGTCAAATAAGCCTTCGTATCCTCATCGGTTCTCCATACGGACGAAAGACAGGTTGTTTCCGTTGTCATGACATCAACACTGTTTCTGTAATCCGTATTCATAGATGCCACTCCGGGACCTATAAATTCCATGACCTTATTTTTAACATAACCATTCTTAAATACGGCTCCGACCAAGGCGATGGCAATGTCATGAGGTCCTACGGCCGGATTGGGCTTTCCGTCCAAATACACACCGACAATATCAGGATAAGCGATATCATAGGTATCTTCCAATAATTGTTTTACCAGCTCACCGCCACCTTCACCCATAGCCATAGTTCCAAGAGCTCCGTAACGAGTATGGCTGTCTGATCCTAAAATCATGCTGCCGCAGGCAGCCATTTTTTCACGCATATATTGATGAATAACGGCTAAATGAGGCGGCACGAAAATACCGCCGTACTTTTTAGCTGCCGACAGACCGAAAACGTGATCATCTTCATTAATCGTACCACCGACGGCACACAAAGAATTGTGACAGTTAGTCAACACATAAGGTAAAGGAAACCGCTCCATTCCCGAGGCGCGTGCCGTTTGAATAATACCTACATACGTAATATCATGAGAAGCCATAGCGTCAAAGCGAATTTTTAAATGTTCTTGCGAATTCGCCGTATTATGGTTCATCAAAATAGAGTAGGCAATGGTTCCCTTTCGTCCTTCTTCAGGTGTTACACAACAGCCGCAAGCTGTTTTCAATTCATTTTCATTATCGGCTTCTACAATTTGCGTACCGTTAATTAAGTACGCTCCGTTTTTATACAGTTTAATCACAGCGTCCTCCTCCGTTATTCCTAAATTAATTCCTTATTTCGAAAATTATGTAATCGAATTTCATATTGTAAAATAATAAACTCATATAGCTTATATTATATCATATTTATTCTACTACAAACATCCGACAATCCATCTGTTCTCATTTAATTACATTTTACAGAGCGTGTTTTTATGCTATAATTACAAGTGTATTATTCGTGGTTCGAAACACCTCTTCTTGTTTGGATATTTATAAAACTGAAAGAATATTTACCAATACCCAGCCCCTAGGAAAGGAGCCTACGGCATGACTCAAAATATTAAATTAGCCCAATTCTACGGAAAATCTCAAAACTATACTCAAATCCCCAGAGATCTTTACAGTAAATATGGCGTTAAACGCGGTCTTCGTAATGAAGACCATACGGGGGTTCTTGTCGGCTTGACTCGTATTGCCGATGTTGTCGGATACAAGCGTGACACGGAAGGCAATAAAGTCAATAGCGACGGCATCTTGTATTATAGAGGCATAAACATTAGCGATATTGTAAATAAGGATACTTATAGCGGTTATTTGTACGAAGAAGCCTGTTTTCTACTTCTTTTCGGCTACTTACCGAATAAGGCTGAACTGAGGGAGTTCTGTAAGACCCTATCCGACTCTTACCAACTTCCCGATGATTTTCTGGAAATGAATCTGCTCCGTATGCCCGGAAAAAATTTGATGAACAAACTCCAGCATGCTTTGTTGACTTTATATAATTACGATCCCGATCCGGATAATACGGATGTGTATCAAATGCTGGGTAAAGGGCTTGACATTATGGCTAAGTTACCCTCTATTGCTTGCTACGCCTATATGTCCAAAGTCCATTATTACGACCGACACAGCTTGATTATACACTATCCGCGCAAAGATTACTCGACAGCTCAAAATATTTTGTCACTTTTACGACCCGACGGTGTCTTTTCGGATGCGGAAGCTAAACTTTTAGATATTCTGCTCTTCCTTCACGCCGATCACGGTGGCGGTACAAACTCGACTTTTACCAATGTCGTCGTCGCTTCGACGGATACGGATATTTATTCCACTATGGCCAGTTCCATCGGGGCCTTAAAAGGCCCTCGTCACGGCGGCGCCAATATTCGTGCCTCCAAGCTGATGCATGCTGTTATAGATAAAATCGGCTTGGATGCATCCAATGAAAAGATGGAAGAAACGGTACGAAAAATTTTAAGCAAGACCTTCCCTCAATCAGACGGATTGGTATACGGTTTCGGACATGCCGTTTATACTCTATCAGACCCGCGTGCGGAAATTATGCGTAAGTACTGTGGTGAAATCGCTAAAAAGAAGGGGTTGGAAAAGCAGTTCGACTTTTATCGCCGCTTTGAAGATGTAGCTAAAAAAATAATCAGTGCCGAAAAGGGTATGGATATTTGCAGTAATGTCGATTACTACAGCGGATTCTGTTATCAATTACTCGGTATTCCTCAGGACCTGTATACACCCTTATTTGTAGTCAGCCGTCTCGTCGGTTGGTTAGCCCATAATTTAGAAAATAAATTATACGACGGACGAATTATGCGTCCCGCTACAAAGTTTGTCGGGTCTTTAGAGCCTTACATTGCCAGAAAGGACAGATAAGAATGAAGACAATCACTGTATTTAAAGGTGACGGTATCGGCCCGGAAATTACGGATGCCGTTCTTTCCGTATTAAAAGCTGCTCACGCACCTTTAGAATACGATATCTATAATGTAGGTGCGGCAGAGTACGAAAAAAACGGAGCCCTCATACCTGATGCCGGTTTTGACTCATTTGAACGCACGAAGGTACTACTTAAATCACCGATTACAACGCCTATCGGTAAAGGTTTTCGTTCTCTCAACGTGACCTTGCGTAATAAGTACAACTTATATGCCAATATCCGACCGGCTAAATCGAATACGGCGGTACATACACCCTTTTCCAACGTAGATATCATTACCTTCAGAGAAAATACGGAAGATTTATATGTAGGTGTGGAAGAACAAATCAATGAAAATACCGTTCATGCTATAAAAATCATTACCCGTACTGCGAGTGAGCGAATCATTCGAGATGCTTTTGAATATGCCCGTCAGCACGGTAGACATAAGGTAACCTGCGTACATAAAGCCAATATTTTAAAGCTTAGTGACGGTCTCTTTCTTTCCGTATTTAACCGCATTGCCGAAGAATACAGAGATATTGAAAGTGACGATAAGATTGTGGATAACGTCTGCATGCAGTTGGTTATGCGTCCTGAAACCTTTGATATTATAGTAACACCCAACTTATACGGTGATATTATTTCCGATTTGACAAGCGGCCTTATTGGCGGCCTGGGTCTTTTGCCGTCCATGAATGTCGGTACGGATTATGCCATGTTTGAGGCGGTTCACGGCAGTGCTCCCGACATTGCGGGCAAACATATTGCCAATCCTACGGCACTCTTATGGTCGGCTTGTATGATGCTAGAATACTTGAAAGAAGATACGGTTGCCGCAAAGATTAGACAAGCCGTAGACAAGGTTCTGCAAAACGGACATATGCTGACTCCCGACTTGGGAGGCACGGCGAAAACGGAAGAATACACCAAAGCAATCATCGACAACTTATAATAAAAAGCTCTCCTTTCGGAGAGCTTTTTATACAGTGCCCGATTATTGTATAATAGAGCCATAATTACTTATTAAAGGAGACCGTTCATGAATATATCCGTCTTAGGCTGCGGCCGGTGGGGAAGCTTTCATGCTTGGTATGCAAACAGTATCGGTCACAAGGTCACCCTTTGGGGACGTACAGGATCTACGAATTTGGAAAGGCTCGTACAAACCGGCCGAAACGACTATCTGACACTGTCTTCCGATATACTTTTAACCGATAACTTGCAACAGGCCGTACAAACGGCCGATATATGCATTGTATCTATTAATGCTCAACAGTTTCGTTCTTTAGCTAAACGTTTAAAAAAAGAAACGGATCTCTCCGAAAAGTCTCTGGTATTATGTATGAAAGGGCTTGAAATCGGTACGGGTAAACGACTTTCGGAAGTGGCATCCGAAGAGCTGGGAAGCCATGTCCCCATAGCCGTTTGGGTGGGTCCCGGACACGTACAAGATTTTGTTCGTCATATGCCTAATTGTATGGTCATTTCTTCGACTTGCCAGAAGCTCACGGAGACCCTCGTACAGACCCTTACAGGGCCCTTAATCCGATTTTATTACGGTAGAGATCTTCTCGGTACGGAAATAGGGGCAGCGGCAAAAAATGTAATGGGTATTGCTGCAGGTATGTTGGACGGCCTCAACTATACAAGTCTTAAAGGAGCTCTTATGGCTCGAGGCACTCGCGAGCTGTCCCGACTTATTGCCGCCATGGGCGGACAAGTCATGACCGTTTACGGTCTTTCCCATTTGGGTGACTATGAAGCAACTCTTTTTTCTCCATACAGTAATAACAGACGATTCGGAGAAGAATGGATTAAAGGAAAACAAACATCCTATCTTGCCGAAGGTTACTATACATCCGAAGCGTTAATGAACCTCTCGGAACAGTATAAGGTAGAGCTTCCCATAAGCCGGACCGTTTATGAAATTACACATAAAGGGATTGATCCGAAAGCCGGTTTGGAAAGCCTCTTTTTACGTTCCTTAAAAGATGAATAAATCGATAGTTCCATAAAAAACGGCACTGAAGTAAATCTTCAGTGCCGTTTTTGCCGTTTTTTATGTACTCTCTTCATTCTCTTCTTCAGGAGTATTCGTAACTAATATTTTATCGACTCGTAAGTTATCCATATCAACAACTTCAAAACGGTAGTTCTTCCACTCATATACATCCGTCTCTCTCGGAATTCTTCCTACTCCGTAGACAATCAAACCGCCCAAAGTTTTATAAAGATCCTCTTCTTCCCCGGGAAGATCCTCATCAATTTGGAAGAAGTCTTTAAACTCCTCAATAGGAATCAATCCGTCAATTAACCATTCATTGACAGCTCGTTGAACGATTTTATTAGCCTCTTCCGCCTTTTCTTCTTCGCCGACAGGCATAATACCTACAAGTTTTTCCAAAATATCATGAACCGATAAGATACCGCTCAAATTACCGTATTCATCCAAAACGGCAGCCTCATGGATTCCTTTTTCCTGAAACAGATGAACTACCTTCATGATATCCATCGATTCGGGAATATATTCGGGACTACGACTTGTGTGCTCTAAAATAGAACGGATGGATACATTTTTCTTTAACAGAACGGCCCGATAGTATTGATTAAATACTTTATTTAAAGAAACAATACCTACAAACTCATCTATGGAACCGCGGCATACGGGCACATTTATATGGTGGAAAGCAAGGAGATCATTCATGATCTGTCCTTCTTCATCTTCCAAATCAATCCAATCCATCTGCGTCCGATTTGTCATAATATCGCCTGCATCCATATCGGATAAGCGAAAAACACGTTCGACAAGCTTAGGTTCTTCTTTGTCAAAGGCTCCCAATTCAGCCCCTTGTTCCAACAGCAAACGTATTTCATCGGCCGTAACGGGTAATACTTCCGGATTATCGGCACCGATAAGTTTTGTAACAAAAGACGTAGATGCCGATAGAATCCAAACTAAGGGTGTGCATATCTTAGAAAACCACACCATAGGTCTTGCTAAAAGACAGGCTGTTTTTTCAGGACTGTCAATAGCAATACGCTTAGGTACCAATTCACCGAGAATCAAAGTTAAATACGTAATAACAACGACAATGGTTACCATACTGATTGTATAAGCATAGGGCTCCAATCCGGGTACCATCTTTACATATTGAGACAGGGGGCCGGCCATTTCCGTCCCGCCGTAAACACCTGTCAATAAACTTACAAGCGTCATTCCGAACTGAACGGTCGAAAACATCTTATTCGGGTTTTCTCTTAATTTTAAAACAATTTTCGCCGATTTATTGCCTTCTTCTGCCATGGATTCCAATCTTGACTGATGGCTGCTGACAATAGACATTTCCAGCATAGAAAAGATACCGTTACCGACAGTCAGTAATAAAATTACCAAAAACTGTTTATATAAGGAAATTTCCAAAAAGAATCACTCTCTCCAATCTTACCAATCACCGAATCCGATACCGATACCGCCACGAGAATGCCCGCCTATCCCGATACCTACGCCGATGCCGACTCGCCCGTTTCCCATACCGGTATAAGCCCGAGACGAAACAGCAACTGTCTTTTCAAACTGTCGTTCTTCCTTACCGATTCTTATGGTTAATAATGCTTTTGTTCTTCCTTCGGAAACAGCGGTAACAGCGTTCTTTTCTCCCATTTTTGCAATGGCCGTATTAATTGTTTCACCCGTAATCGTATAGGGAATAAAGGCCGGCAAATTCACATAAAAGGTTCCCGTATCATTTACACCCAAAACGGTAGGATACAACTCAATTTTCGTACGTTTCAATAAACTTTGAACATTTCCGTATATAAGAACAGCCTTTTCTCCCATATGCAAGACCCAAACATTGCTCTTATCCTTTGCTACGGCATACTCACGAATAAGTTCAGAATTTTGTTTATCATACTCTGTTATACGATAAAAATATCCGTTCATCATATCTTTATCGACAAGAAAATATGTGTTTTTTCTTTCTTTTACATCGATAGACGAAATAAAGGCCGTCAATTCTTCAAACTTTCTTCCTTTTGTAAGATAGTATGAATCATTTTTTTCTTTTACGGTAGCAGTAACCGGTATCACTGCTGTATCCGTTACCGATTCCGTAGCTCCGACACTCATCAAAGAAAAAACAAATATAAGTGTTGCAAGGACAGTAATTTTCTTATTCATCATAAAATCTCCACTCAATCTATCGAGACAACTTACTTCGTATGCTTTCCAAACGATTCAGGGCCGCATAAAGTGTCTCATTATTGACGGCAAAATGAAGACGTACGTATTTTTGTACATCTTCAGCAAAAAAGGTAGACCCGGGAACGGATCCGACACCTACTTTACGAACTAAATCTTCACAGAACTCCATATCTTTTTCATAACCGAATTCAGAAATATCGACGAGTAAATAAAAAGCTCCTTGAGGAATATTGTGTTTTAACCCCAGGTCATCAAGCCCCTTCATCAAAATATCTCTCTTTTCCGTATACGTTTTTACGAGGCCGTCATAATAATCACCGCCAAAACGAAGTCCCGTAACCGCCGCCTCTTGTAAAGGGCTGGGAGCGCTGATAGTAAAGAAAGTATGGACCTTCTTTATTTCATCAATAACAGCTTCAGGTCCGAGAATATAACCTACTCGCCAACCTGTAATAGAATAAGTTTTGGACAGAGAGCCTACGCAAATCGTACGATCATGCATATGCGGTAATTCAGAAAAATACGTATATGTATAGGGTTTATAAATAATTTGTGAATATACTTCATCTACAATCACAAAGGTATCATATTTTTCGGCATAAGCGGCTATAATGCCCAATTCTTCCCGCGTAAAAACCTTGCCGCACGGATTTGACGGATCACACAAAAGAACAGCCTTCGGACGTTCTTTAAAAGCTTTTTCCATTTCATATTCATTAAAAGTAAAATCATCGCCACGAAGAGAAATAAAAATAGGCTCTCCTCCCGCCAGTTTTACGTCAACGCTGTAAGCATCATAGTAAGGAGAGAAGATAATAACCTTATCACCCTTATCAATAACTGTCATAATCGTTGATATAAGAGCTTCCGTACCACCGCAAGTAGCAATCAACTCTTTATTTGTATCGGGTTTGCGTCCCGTACATTTAAAACGAAATTCCGCCAAAGCATGCCTGAAGTTTTCCGAACCGGCATCCAAACTATATTGATGGGGTCCTTCATCGGCAATCTGTTTCAAAGAGTCAAGAATAGGTCGGGGCGGAGGAAAGTCGGGAAAGCCTGCAGATAAGTTAACAGCACCGTATTGTTCCGATAAGACGGACATTTTTGCAATAGGTGAATCTGTAAAAAGGTTAGTACGTTCTGATAATGCAGGCATAATGCCCTCCTTATAAATCCAAATTTCTTACTTTCTTAGCATTGTCTTGAATAAATTTACGACGCGGTTCAACTTTATCACCCATTAAAACGGAAAAAATGCGATCCGCTTCAACGGCGTCTTCCAATTCAACTTTTAACATAGTCCTAAATTGGGGATCCATCGTTGTTTCCCACAACTGTTCGGGATTCATTTCACCCAAACCTTTATATCGCTGTACGACAGCATTTTCATTTCCTACTTCAGCCAATTTATTTGTCAACTCGTCATCTGTATACAAATACCATACAGAGCGACCCTTTCGTACTTGGTACAACGGGGGCTGAGCAATATATACATGCCCTTCCGTAATCAAAGGCTTCATAAAACGATAGAAGAAGGTTAACAAAAGAGTTCTAATATGAGCCCCGTCAACATCCGCATCGGTCATGATAATAATTTTATCGTAGCGACGTTTAGTAATATCAAACTCTTCACCAATACCCGTTCCGAAAGCCGTAATCATAGCACGAATTTCTTCATTGGCAAGAATCTTGTCAAGACGTGCCTTTTCTACATTAATAATTTTTCCGCGCAAGGGTAAAATAGCCTGGAACTTTCTATCACGGCCTTGCTTGGCCGACCCGCCTGCTGAATCACCTTCGACGAGATAAATTTCTGTCATATCCGGATTTTTTTCCGAACAATCGGCCAATTTACCGGGTAGGCTACTGATTTCCAAAGCATTTTTTCTGCGTGTTAACTCTCTCGCCTTACGAGCTGCCTGACGGGCCCTTGCAGCATTTATATTCTTAGTTACAATACTTTTTGCTTCTGCCGGATGTTCTTCGAAAAATTCCTTCAATCCGTCGGAAATAATATTATCTACAATACCTTTTACTTCACTATTACCGAGTTTAGTCTTAGTTTGCCCTTCAAACTGAGGCTCCCTTACTTTAACACTGATAATAGCCGTTAATCCTTCACGCACATCTTCACCGGAAAGGTTATCTTCATTTTCTTTAATAATCCCGGAAGAACGACCGTAATCATTAATAGTTCTCGTAAGACCTGAACGGAAGCCACTCAGATGAGTACCTCCTTCTTCAGTAAAAATATTATTAACAAAAGTCAGTATATTTTCACTGTATCCATCATTATACTGCAAAGCTATATCAACGACTACATCGCTCTTGATCCCTTCCAAACTGATAACTGTCTGATTTACGGGCGTACGATTTTCATTTAAAAATTGAACAAAAGAGGTTAAACCGCCTTCATAATAATAAATTTCCTTTTTATCCGTTCTTTTGTCTGCAAGAGTAATAGTCAGTCCCTTATTTAAAAAGGCAAGTTCTCTCAGTCTGATTTTAAGTGTTTCAAAATCATAAACCGTATCGGGGAATATTTCACTATCAGGTTTAAACCATACTTTTGTTCCCCGTTCTTCTCCTTCTTCCAAAGGTCGAACTTTCTCCAATGAGTTTACTGTCAAACCGCGAGCAAAAGAAATTTTCCACAAGAATCCGTCACGTTTAACTTCAATTTCCGTCTGTTCAGAAAGAGCATTTACTACGGAAATACCCACACCGTGTAAACCGCCGGAAATAGGATATCCGTCACCGCCGAATTTACCTCCTGCATGTAAAACCGTCAAAACTACTTCAACAGCCGGTTTTCCGATTTTATGCATAGCTACGGGAATACCGCGGCCATTATCAACAACGGTAATACTGTTATCCTCTTCAATTGTAACTTCAATATGTGTACAATAGCCGGCTAAGGCTTCATCAATACTGTTATCAACTACTTCATAAACCAGATGATGAAGACCCTTTAAAGATGTACTGCCGATATACATACCCGGTCTTTTACGGACTGCTTCCAATCCCTCAAGCACCTGTATTTGATCAGCTCCGTAAGAAACTTTCTTTTGTTCAGACATAAAAACGTGTGCCTCCTGTTTAATAATCACTCTATTATACAATATTCCTCAAAACTTACCAATCAAGGAGTTTTTAAGTCTAATTAAATTCTTTTAAGCATTATTTCTATACTTATTAACTAAATTGGTGATAAATCTATCTGTTAACTCATGGGGCTTTTTTCTTGTAATAAAAATAGATAAAAATAAGTCATCCTCTTTTGTATCCGCATTATGATAAACTTTTTCTATTAACCTGTAAATACAATTCCGACGAACTTCATCATACTGTTTCTCCTGAAAGCTTTCTCTTTGATACAAGGATTGAATGTCCTCCCAAGTTAGCCAAGGCATTTCATTTAAAATTGCCGTTAATTTTACTTTTTTTTCTTGATTCTTTTCAGATAAACAATATTCACAATCCTTATTTTGTTCTATCCATCTACCGCAACCCGAACAAGGTATATATCCTTCAGCTTCATAGGCTTTGCTTCTTCGTTTTGCCGCTACTTGCAAACGATATATTTTTTCTTTTAATCCTTCCTGACAATTATCGGAAACTTTTTTTATTGTATTCACTGTTTCTTCTGCTAAAACAATATCTGCCGGTTTTATCTTCAAAACAAATTCATAATCATCTGCAAGGTTTATCATTCTTTTTTCAGGAAATTTTGAAGCACTTACAAATTTTATATCACTTACATACTTTTCACCCAGGAAATCATTAATTTTTTCTTCAATATTATTCTTATACATGAATAACTGATTCATCCATGCAGAATTGAATACCCCTATTGTAATGACTCCTTCTCGTATATCTTTTATATAAGAATACTTTCCTATTCGATTGCCCATTAAAGAGGACCACTTTTTTTTCAATTCATAATGGCGATGGGGTTTCAATAAGTTATTATGTTCCAACACTTCTTGTATCAAATCACCGGCTTTTTCAGTTGTTCCTCTTCTCATGTTCGTCATATCGAACCTTTCCCTTTTCTACATAAAGAAACGAATATTCCTTTTCCTTACGAAAAAAAGAATCATCCGTTGTCGTAATAAAAGTTTGAACCTTTCCTTGCACAAAAGAAAGCAAAGCATTTCTTCGTTCTTCATCTAATTCACTCATAACATCATCAAGCAATAAAATCGGATATTCTCCGTTCTCTTTTTTTATAAATTCCAACTCCGCCATTTTCAATGATAAAACAGCAGTCCGTTGTTGTCCTTGAGAACCGAATTTTTTCAATTCCCCCAAATCATTTTCCACAACGAAATCATCTCTATGAGGACCTATAGACGTAGACTGACGATAAATATCTTTTTCCCTATTTTTCCGTAATAATTCATAATAAACGTCTTCCGTATCCTCTACCGTCGAACCCTTATATGGTTGAATGTATGTCAATTTTACTATCTCTTTTTCACTCGTTAAGTTCCTGTATATTTCCTTTACGACAACAGATATTTTCTCTAAAGATTCTTTTCTTTTATTAACTATATAGGCTGCCAGGCGTGCTAACTGTAGATCCCATTCATGAAGAGATATATCTTTTTCATATTTCATCCGCTTTAAAAGTATATTTCTTTGAGATACAGCCTTATTATACTGTAATAGCATCTTATAATAGGACGGATTGATTTGAGATATTTCCATATCCAGAAAACGTCGTCTTAATGCCGGATTTCCTTTTATTAGTTGTAAATCCTCAGGTGAAAACATAACTTCTTGAAGTATACCGAAAAGTTCTCTCGTTCTTACCTTCGTATCATTTACGGACACGCGCTTTTTTTCATGAAGAGAAAAAACAATTTTAATATTTTGTTCTGTTTCATTCCTTATAAAATCGATAATAACGCTTCCGTTTGTAGCGGATTTTCTCAACAAATCCACATCTGTAACACCTCTATACGATTTACCTATACATCCGGTATATAAGGCTTCCAACAAATTAGTTTTTCCTTGACCGTTATTGCCATATAAAACAATAACGGTCGCAGGAAAAGATATATCCGCTTCTTCATAGTTTCTTATATTAAGTAAGCGAATTCTTGATATATTCATTACTTACTGTTCTCCGACAACTCTAAACTGCCCTACATTTTCTACCTTCACTATATCATTAGGATAAAGTTTCTTTCTTTTTACAGTACAACTTTCACCGTTTACAAAAATCATTTTATTAGCAATAAGCATACTCGTTTGACCGCCACTTTCCGTAATATCGGCCCACTTTAAGAACTGATCTAATTGTATCGTTTCTGTCTGAATCTTTATTTCTTTCATGTTGCTCCTATCTTGCACGCATAGGCGTAACAACAAATACACAATTTCCCGTATCCTTATCTTGTATCAACATAGGACTGTTTTCACGGCATTTAAGAAAAATTTCATCCTTACTGCAATGTTTTAATACATCAAGAATAAAACGTCCGTTAAAAGATATGGACAAAGAATTTCCGCCGGACATGATACATTCAACCGAATCTTCTACAACACCATGATCCGGGTCCTGACTATTCATGTGAATCTGATTATCCTCCATATCAAAGTTAATAACATTATATTGAGCATCTTTGGCGACAATTGAAATTCTTTCAACGGCAGCTGTAAAGTCATTGCGTCTTATAGTAATAATATTGCTGAATTCCGTCGGAATAACTCGTTTGTAATCAGGGAAGGTTCCTTCTATAAGACGTGTACGGATATATACATTACCGAATTGAATAGCCAAATAATTTCTTACAGCCGTAATCTTTACGACAACAGGAACATCTGTCGGTAACTGTCGGGCTACTTCAGATAATAATCTACCGGGAATAATAGCTTGAATATCTCCTGTTGACGGTTGATCCAATGTAACTGATTTTAAAGCCAAACGATGGGTATCCGTTGCAACCATAGATAAGGATTTTCCGGAAACATCTAAAAAAGTACCTGTAAACACGGGGCGAGATGTATCTGTTGCGCATGCATAAGAAGTATTGTCGATTAAATCTTTAAGGATAACACTGTCTGTTGTGAAGGAAGCATATCCCTGTTCAACAACTTCGACTTCATTAAAGTCTTCAGTATTCATAGTCATATATCTATATTTAAGCTTACCGCCCTCAATAGACATTTGCGAATCTGAATCACTTTTGGTCAGTATAATTTCTTCAGATGCTATACGTCTTGTTAATTCTGACAAATGAGGATCCCATAAAAATACTTCACCGGATTCTTCAATAATACCGGGAATGGTTGTTTTGATTCCCATATCATAGTCATTGGCCTGAATTTCAATATTATCATTTATAGCTTTGATTAGAAGACCGTTTTCACTGGATAAGTTATTACTTTTATTGGATGCTACTTTTTGAACCGACTGTAAGGCACGTGTAAAGTCTTCTTTTTGAATTTTCAGTTTCATGGTATTCTCCTTTTTATATGAATATGAACTTAATTGGAGCTTATTAAATAGTAGTAATAGTAATAGGGGGTGTGGATTTGTAAAAAAGTCTTTTAAAAGTGTAAGTTATCTTGTTTACCCGTGTTTATAAAAAGTGGATAAGTAAAATCGGATTATTCACAATTTTACAGGAAAATTACTTATTCACTTTTATAGAAGGGATATATACAACATATAAACCTATTTATCCACAAGGATAATTGAATTTTTTATTTGTTCAACAGCCTTTCGCAGAGACTCGTCTTTTTTTACCTCTTTAGAAATTTTATTAACTGCGTACATGACTGTTGTATGGTCTCTGTCATTAAAAGCGGCACCGATATGAGGATATGTGTGCTCTGTTAATTCACGGCATAAATACATGGCTATTTGACGAGGAAAAGCTATTTTTTTGAGTTTAGTTTTACTCATTAAGTCTTCATATTTTATTTTATAATATGAGCATACATGTTTAGTTATTTCATCAATAGTAATATATTTTTTTTCCTGTTTTGTTTTGACCAGCTCTTGAAGAGCCCTTTGTGTTACTTCTAGTGTAATGGGAGAGTTTTCGACAGATGCCTGCATTTGAGCTCGAATAAAGGCTCCTTCAAGTTCGCGAATGTTTTCGCTCACATTGGAAGCTATATAGTCGATGGCTTCTTTATCAATAGGTAGATGTTCGATTTTGGCCCGATTTCTTAAAATCGCTGTTCTCGTTTCCAAATCGGGAGGATCAATATTTACAACAGTTCCACCTTGAAAACGGGATCGAAGCCTATCTTCCAGTTTTTTTATATTCTGTGGAGGTCGATCGCTTGTAAAAACCATTTGTTTATGGTCTTTGTAAAGTTTGTTAAAGGTGTGAAAAAACTCTTCTTGAGTATGTTCTTTACTTTCTAAAAACTGAATATCATCGACGAGAAGGACATCTATATTTCTGTATCGTTGACGAAAACTTTCAGGGTTTTTATCCTGGATGGATTGAATGAGTTCATTGGCAAAATCTTCACTTGTAATACAGCGTAGTCGTAAATGAGGATAATGTTTTAATATATAATGACCGATAGCGTGCATCAAATGTGTTTTACCCAGACCGCTGTCACCGTATATAAAAAAAGGAGAATATTTTGTCATAGGCGATTCGGCTATGGACATAGCCGCTGCATGAGCCAATCGATTACTGTTGCCTACAACAAAAGTGTCAAAGGTATAAGCGTCGTTTAAAGTGGAGGCCCCTGTTTGTAAAATATCATCCTTTTCGTCAGAAAAAGGTCCGGATTGTTTTATATCCGGAGTATAAGTAGGTTCTGAACCTGTCTGTAATTGTTCCGTATGGGGGGAAACCGATTCCGTTGTTTCCTGAGTTTTTAAACTTTCAATAGTATATACGTTGTTGGCATATATATCTTGAGACTCTTCTTTTTTTTGAGTATTTGACTGTCCCCTATCGGAAAGATCTCCGGCACTGTGAATAAGACGAACTTTAATCTCTTGATCGGCCACGGATGAAGCCGTCATTTCCAGTAGGTGTGTATATTTTTTTGTAATGTAAGAACAGATAAAATTAGTAGTTGTATCGAGGATAAACATATTGTTTTCAAAAGAATAAGGTATTAAGGACGTTTCTATCCATGTGTTGTAAATTTGCGGTGGCAATGATTGTTTTAACTTTTCCAACATGCGAATCCAAAGTTCCGTAATATCAATAGTTTCCATAAGAGACCTCTCTTTAAAATGCATGTGTATATAAAGGTAATTGTTGTGATATAATGTGTATAACTGTGTAGATAAAACTATTTTTCTTACGATAAATATCGAAAAGAGAAAGAAAAAAGAAAGTTATCAACAATTGTTGATAATATGTTGATAACTTTCTTTTTATATCTGTCATCTATCCACATTTTACACCAAAAAAGATATGAATGGAATAGACAGGTCCATTTACTTATGAGCCTTATGTATCCTCTTCATTGACAGTATATGGCCTATTGAGTATAATTACACTGTTATGGTGTAAGCTCAAAGTATTATGTGTAAAAGGAGGTGCTTCACTTGAAACAGACATTTCAACCGAATAACTTGTGGAAGAAAAGAACGCACGGCTTCCGTGAAAGAATGAAAACTAAAGGCGGTCGTATGGTTTTAAAAAAACGCCGCATGAAAGGTAGAAAGAAACTTTCTGCTTAATAACAATTACGAGATGAACAGAAAAATTCCTCGGGGGATTTTTCTGTTCATCTGCCATTATCAGGATAATCGTTATGTATGAGTTGAAAAAAAAAGATCGCTTATGTAAAAATAGAGAATATCAGCTCGTATATCGTCACGGTAAGTCATATGTGGCCAGATCCGTCGTTTTGTATATTATGAAACGATCGCCGCAGCAACCGATTCGATCGGGATTTGTGACAGGGAAAAAAGTAGGTTGTGCCGTTGAACGCAATTATTGCAGGCGCTTAATGAAGGAAGTATATCGACTACATCGCTCTGAACTGATAAGCGGATATGATCTGGTATTAATCGGCAGAAGCCGTATGAAGTACGGCACCTATGCAGATGCGGAAAAGACGATTATGAAGCTTTTTAAACAGGCCGGTCTTTTGAAAAAGGCTTAGTTATGAAATATATACTTATATTTCTTGTAAAAGTATATAGACTATGTGTATCTCCGTTGGGATTACCTTGTTGTCGATTTTATCCTACTTGTTCTGCTTATGCCATTGAAGCCTTACAAAAATACGGCGCAGTAAAAGGGTCGGTTCTCGCTGTCAAGAGAATTTTAAAATGCCATCCTTTTCATAAGGGCGGTTATGACCCGTTGCCGTAACGGGACGGATGAAATTAAGGCCTGTCCCCTGGATTTTTTACACTTGATAGGAGTTGAGATTTTTGGGCTTTTTCAGCGGAATTATGGATTTATTGAGCGGCATTATGTCAACCTTCCTCGACTATTGTTACGCTTTTACTCAATCAGTGGGATACCCCAGTTACGGTATTGCCATTATAATGCTTACAATTATTATTAAGCTGGTACTCAGTCCGTTGACGGCAAAACAGATTCGTTCCATGGAAGGAATGCAACTGTTACAGCCGAAAATAAAAGAATTACAGAAAAAATATAAGGGTAACCAGAAGAAGATGCAGGAAGAAATGAGTAAGCTTTATCGTGAAATGGGTGTGAATCCCCTTTCGGGATGTTTGCCTATTTTAATCCAAATGCCTTTCCTTGTATCTATCTTCTATGCGTTGCGATCCTATCCGTATGATCCTGCATATGAAAGTTTTTTGTGGCTTTCCAGTTTGGGTCAGCCTGATGAAACCTATATTTTGCCGGTCTTGTCGGCTCTTTCTACCTTCCTTATTCAAAAGCAAATGACAGGTGCACAGCCTGATGCTGAAGGTCCGCAGGCTATGCAACAAAAGATTATGAAGGTGGCTATGCCCCTTTTTATAGGTTGGATTAGCTTGACATTCCCGAGCGGCTTGGTTATTTACTGGATTATTTCCAATGTTTTCCAAGGAGCTCAGCAGATGATTATGGGACGTCTCAAGAAGGAGAATTAACATGATGATTATCGAAGCTACGGGAAAAACTATTGAAGAAGCGATTGAATCGGGTCTTAAAGAACTGGGAAAAGATATATCCGAAGTGGAAACGGAAGTATTGGTTCAGCCCAGTAGCGGTATTTTGGGTTTCGGTAAAAAAGAGGCCAAGGTTCGTCTTACGGTAATTGAAAAACAGGTTGAAGAAGTACCTGTTGAAGCTATACAAGTTGAAGAAGTTTCCGTAGAAGTAAAACCCGTTGAATCAGATGGAGGAGAAAATCGTAATGATGCGGAGGAAGTCGCCGCCGATGCGAAAGAATTCCTGAATACAATTCTTGAAAAAATGGGAATTTCGGCTGTTATCGAAAAGATGATAAAGGCTGACAGAATTACACTTCACATACACGGCGACGACTTAGGAGTTCTTATAGGAAAACACGGGCAGACATTGGATGCCTTGCAATATATCATTAATTTAAAAGCTAATAAAGGCAAAGAAAATCGTTTTTTCATTATGCTTGATGTAGAAAACTACAGGGCTCGTCGTGAAGAAACGTTAAAAAACTTGGCTCATCGTTTGGCAAGTCGAGTTAAACGCAATCGTAACAAGGTTGTTCTTGAACCGATGAACGGGTTTGAGCGAAAAATTATTCACGTAGCCCTTCAGGACACGGAACATGTACGGACGGAAAGTGAAGGCCAGGACCCGTATCGTCATGTAGTTATTTATTACCAATAATAGAGGGCCCGGTGCATTGCACCGGGTTCTTTTCCTATATGAAGGAGAAGTTCTATGATTTACGATTTGTCACATACCATTGCGGCTATTGCTACGGCAACGGGAGAAAGCGGTGTCGGCATTATTCGTATAAGCGGTACTGAAGCCTATAACATCGGTGAAAAAATTTTTTGCAGTAAGGGGAAGACGAGGTTCAAGGATTTTAAAGACAGAACGATTCATTTCGGAACTATTGTTGATGAAAAAGGCCGTGAAATTGACGAAGCTCTTGTACTTATCATGAAGCGGCCTCATTCTTATACGGCGGAAGATGTTTTGGAAATACAATGTCACGGCGGTCGTCAATCTGTTTCGGATATTTTAAAACTCGTACTTCGAAGCGGTGCTCGTCTGGCTCGTGCGGGAGAATTTACTCAAAGGGCCTTTATGAACGGCCGTATCGATTTGGTGCAAGCCGAAGCGATCATGGATGTTATTCAGGCCAAAAGTTCGAAGGGATTAAGTACGGCTCTAAGCCAATTGGAAGGTCGTCTTTCAGGTATTGTGGCTGCCATGAGGACTGAATTGACGGATTTTATTACACGTCTGGAAGTAACGGTAGATTATCCGGAAGAAGATTTGGAAGATATTGTCGTTCATGACTTGGAAAAGACTATGAGATGTATGATGGAGCGGATGGAACAAATGCTGAAGGATTCGTCTAAAGGACGGATTATTCGTGACGGCATGACGGTGGCCATTGCCGGGGCTCCCAATGCAGGAAAATCCAGCCTACTGAATTATTTACTTGCAGAAGATCGAGCCATTGTGACGGATATTCCGGGAACGACGAGAGATGCTCTGGAGGAATGGGTATCTATACAGGGAATTCCATTTCGTCTTGTCGATACGGCGGGAATCAGAGAAACGACAGATACGGTTGAAGCTATCGGTGTAACTAAGGCCAGAAATTATATAGAAACTGCTGATACGGTTCTAATTTTGAAAGACAGGACGCAGCCGTTTAGTGATGAGGACAAGGCTTTGATAAACTCTGTCCCTGACGGTAAGGGTGCTATTGTTCTGACAAAGTCGGATTTAAAGCCTCTTCTGGAATGTAAAGATTTAGAAGTGTACGGCCTTCCTGTTTTTTCACTGTCGTCCAAGACAGGAGACGGTATAAGTTTATTGGAAGAGTACTTGGTTTCCCGTTCGGGAGAAAGCGGTGCGGGAGAGAATGAAGTTCTCTTATCCAATATGAGACATATTGAACTGATGAGGCAAAGTTTGAATGCTCTGAAAAGGGCTGAAGAAACGATGTATGCCGGCATGCCGACGGACTTAATACTCGTTGATTTACGTGAGGCCTGGGAGTTATTGGGAGCGGTCACGGGAGAAACGGTTCAAGACGATATGGTCGGTGAAATATTCAGTCGTTTTTGTTTGGGAAAATAGGAGGTTCTGTTGTGTTTGTTGCCGGAACTTACGACGTAATCGTTATCGGTGCAGGACATGCGGGTTGTGAAGCGGCTTTGGCCGCTGCTCGTATGAAAATGCATACCTTATTGATTACGCTTAATTTAGATAATATAGCTTTAATGCCTTGTAATCCCGCGATAGGCGGTCCGGGTAAAAGTCACCTCGTTAAAGAAATTGATGCTTTAGGCGGTCAGATGGGTTCGGTAGCCGATAATACGGCTATACAAATGCGTATGTTGAATACGGGCAAAGGTCCTGCAGTTTACTCTTTGCGTGCTCAATCGGATAAAAAAGCATATCAGTCTGAAATGACACATATCTTGGAAAATGAAGTCAATCTGGATGTGAAACAACTGACCGTTACGGATCTTATCGTAGAAGATAAGATTGTAAAGGGTGTCTATACGGAATTGGGTGAAACCTTTTTGGCTAAAGCGGTCATTTTGGCAACCGGAACATATTTAAAGGGGCGTATCATTATCGGAACGACCGTACTTGAGTCAGGTCCCATAGGACAACGATCGGCCGAAGCATTATCCGATTCTTTGAAAAAATACGGGATTTCATTAATGCGCTTTAAGACAGGAACTCCGGCTCGGATAGACAGCCGTACATTGCGAACCGACTCTATGGAAAAGCAGGAAGGAGATAATGAAGGACATGCCTTTTCTTTTCTGTCTGAACGGTTAAATCGTAATAAGGTTTGTTGTTGGCTTACCTATACGAACGAGAGAACTCATGAGATTATTCGATCCAATCTGGATCGGGCACCTATGTGTAACGGAGTTATTGAAGGTATCGGGCCCAGATATTGTCCGTCTATTGAATCTAAAATTCTTCGTTTTGCCGATAAGAAGAGACACCAGCTTTTTGTTGAACCGGAAGGATTAAAAACGGAAGAAATGTATGTTCAGGGAATGAGTACCAGCTTGCCCATGGATGTACAGTATGAATTTTTAAAGACCATTCCCGGCTTGGAAGATGTGAAAATAATGCGACCCGGATATGCTATCGAGTATGATTGTCTCGACCCTTTGCAACTCTTGCCTACTTTGGAAGTCAAGAAGATAAGAGGATTGTATTCAGCCGGTCAGGCAAACGGAACGAGCGGTTATGAAGAGGCGGCGGCACAAGGGCTGATAGCAGGTATTAATGCGGCACTGAAGATACAGAAAAAAGATCCCTTTGTATTGACACGGGCGGAAGCCTATATAGGTGTTCTTATAGATGATTTGGTTACAAAGGGTACAAACGAGCCGTATCGTATGATGACCAGCCGATCCGAATATCGTTTAATTCTAAGACAAGATAATGCGGATATGCGATTGACGGAAAAAGGCCGTGAATTAGGGCTTGTAACCGATGAGAGATATGCAGCCTTTTGTAAGAAAAAAGAGGAAGTTGATGAGCTTCTTTCTGTCTTAAAAAAATTGTCCGTTACGCCGACGACTCGGACTAATGAACTTCTCGAGTCGGTAGGGTCGGCTCCTTTAAAAACGGGAATCAAGGGCGTCGACTTGTTACGTCGTCAAGAAATGACCTATTCTTTAATGAAAAAGCTATTTAGTGAACTTAAAGACTATCCTCTTGATGTAACGGAAGAAGTGGAGATTACGGTTAAGTATGAAGGCTATATTGAACGTCAGCGGGAACAGGTAGCAAAGATGAATAAGTTGGAACAGCGTCTTTTACCCGATTCTATTGACTACGAAGCGATCGATACAATCTCTTCCGAGGGTCGACAAAAGCTTTCCGATATTCGGCCGCGCTCATTAGGACAGGCTTCGCGTATATCCGGAGTTTCACCGGCAGATATTACGGCTTTATTGATTTATACTGAGCAGATGAGACGGGAGGGGAAAGGTAATGTTTCCATGTAAGGGAGATGAGCTTTTCCGTCTTGCCTATCCGAACATAACGGATGATGAGCTGGAAAAATTCAAAGTCTTTGCCGGGTTATTGGAAGAAAAAAATAAGGTTATGAACTTAACAGCCATTACCGATGCCGACGAAGTGACGGTAAAGCACTTTATTGACAGCTTAAGTTGTTATGATGAGCGCTTCTTTTTCACCGGGGCTAAGGTATTGGATTTGGGTACGGGTGCCGGGTTTCCCGGAATTCCCTTGGCTATTATGCACGACGATTTGAAGATTACCTTCTTCGACAGCCTTCAAAAACGGTTAACCTTTTTAAAGGAAGTGACAACGACTCTTTCATATAAGCAGGCCGAGTTTTTGCACGGGCGAGCTGAAGAAGAGGCTCATAAAGATATATATCGGGAAGCCTTCGATATAGTTACGACTCGAGCTGTAGCCAGACTCCCTGTTTTAGTTGAATGGGCCTTGCCGTATGTAAAAACGGGAGGTTATTTCGTAGCTCTTAAAGGGGCGGCCTATGCAGAAGAAATTGAAGAATCGAAAAATGCGTTGAAAATTCTCGGGGGTATGGTGGAAGTCGTCGAGCCTAAGAAATTGCCCGGTCTTGAAGATAAGAGAGTCGTTTTATATATTAAAAAGGTTAAAAACAGCCCGGTGAAATATCCTCGCAAGCCGAAAGTGGCTGTAAAGAATCCGTTATAAAGAAAGGATGAGCTTTATGAAGATGAAAAAACTGGCTCTTTGTGCTATGGTATGGTGTCTCGGATTGGCTTCATCGTTTGCCGTTTCCGATGGGGATATTCATGCTCGGGCAGCCGTTCTGATGGATGCTAAGACAGGAGAAGTACTGTATTCGAAAAATGGTGATGAAAAGTTGTATCCCGGCGGGACGACTATGATTATGACGGCCCTTTTAGGGGCCGAAGCGGGCGATACGGTATTGGACGAAGCCGTTCATTTTTCCGATGATGTAACTAAATTGGATAGAGACGTAGCCGTTTTGGGAATTTCTGCAGATCACCCCGTTACGCTTCGCAATGCCCTTACGGCTATGATGACTTATACGGGTTGTGATGCGGCCTTGGATACGGCTGTCACGGTAGCTCCTTCCGTAGCGGACTTTGTGCATATGATGAATGATAAGGCAGTCACTATAGGTGCTACGAATACTCATTTTACGAATCCTCACGGATTGCCGGATACAAACCATGTTTCGACGGCTAAAGATTTGGCTAAGATAGCTGTATATGCTATGCAAAATCAGACTTTTAAATCTTTTACGGGACGTACGAGTTTTGTCATGCCGTATACAAACGGCGGGTCCCAAGAAGTTTTCTCCATGAATGAGTTTCTCAATTCAGGATATAAGGGTGCTAACGGCATTAAAACCGGTGCCACCGACTACGGCGGAGCGACCTTGGTTGCATCGGCTACGCGTGGGGATAAGACTTATGTGGTCAGCATTTTAAACTCGGATAACCGTAGTGGTGATGCGAGGCTGTTGATGGACTTTGCCTTTGCTGAGACCACTGCAATCGATGCGGTGAGCAAAGATGATGGAAAATCAGTGGTGGCAGAAAAGAAGGAAAATAAGACGACTCCTGAAGAGGATGCCGAAGCCTATACTTTACGAGATGCACCGGAAGGGCAAACGTTGACGGGTATTGCAGCACAACATATTTTTAAATAAGTATAAATAGCATAATGGTGGATATAAAACCGCTTCCTGTTAGGAAGCGGTTTTTTTCATAAACCACACTATAATTATGATATTTAAGAATTTTGGACATTCATGCATATTCGTTTAGAATAATGATTGCTTTTGATTGATTATTGTTGTTTGTGATTGTATACTAAGGGCGAAATTTACTTTCAGGAGGTACTCATTATGTTGACCGAAGAACGGCAGAGAGACATAGCACGGCTTGTAATGATTGAAAGAGCCGTAACGGTACAGCAGTTGTCGGAGCGGTACGGGATCTCGGAATCGACGGCCAGACGGGATTTACTTACCTTACAAAAGATGGGCCTTGTCAATCGGGTTCATGGTGGAGCCACGGTTGTAGACGAAGTGGATGAATATAATGTCAACTCTGAAAGTATTCAGCAGAAATATGCCTACCACGTAGAAGAAAAGAGAAAAATAGCCGCTTATGCCGCTACTTTGATAGAAGAACAGGATTTTATTTATATAGACGGCGGTTCGACGACGGAACAAATGGGCGACTTTTTGACGTCACATGATATTTCAATTGTTACAAATAGCCTTCCCTTGGCACAAAAACTGGCTGCACGGGGGCTACAAGTAAGTATCCTCCCCGGGACGGTTAAAGGATCGACTGAATCGGTTATCGGAGGAGACATGAGAGATATGCTCAGACGTTACCACTTCACGAAGGGTTTTTTCGGTACAAACGGGATTGATCTTCGTTTCGGGTATACGACCCCCGATCAGGAAGAGGCGGCCTGTAAGACGGCTGCACTTAAACAGTGTACCAAGGCGTATGTTTTGGCAGATACGAGTAAATTCGGTCGTTCGTCACACGTAACATTTGCGACTCTTGCGGAGGTCGCAATTATTACGGCAGGTAAGAAGGATTTAGATGTTTCCGCATACGGTGAGCAAACGGAGGTGTGTATGCTTTGATTTACACGATTACGTTCAATCCGTCTTTAGACTATGTTGTTCATACGACGGATTTTTCTACCGGTAATATTAATCGGGCAGAGGCGGAAGCCATATATCCCGGCGGTAAGGGAATTAACGTATCCCTTGTATTACAGGCCTTGGGAACCCGAAGCAAGGCCTTGGGCTTTGTAGCCGGTTTTACCGGTCGGGAAATAGAGCGTCTTTGCGTGAATGCCGGTGTACAATGTGATTTTCTTTATTTACGAGAAGGTAATTCTCGCATTAACGTAAAGGTTATCAGCCATGAAGAAACGGCACTTAACGGAATGGGGCCGCTTATAGGTCAAGAGGATATTAATCACCTGAAAAAAACAATAGGGTCTCTAAGCTCCGATGATGTACTGGTTCTTGCCGGAAGCATACCGGCAGGTATAGACAACCGTATATATGAACAGTTATTGGCGTCCGTAGCAGCTAAAGGCGTCAAAACCGTTGTCGATGCGACAGGCGAGCTTTTACGTAATGTATTGAAGTATAAACCCTTTTTGATTAAACCCAACCGAGAAGAACTGGAAGAATTATTCGATATAAAATTAAGGACAGATGAAGACATTATTTTTCAGGCACGGAAACTCCAAGAAGAAGGGGCACAAAACGTACTTGTATCCCTCGGCGGTGACGGTGCCGTATTAATCGGTGAAGATAATGAAATATATAAGGTAAAAACGCCCGAAGGAACGCTCGTCAACTCCGTGGGTGCCGGAGACAGTATGGTAGCCGGATTTATTTCGGCTTATATGAAATACGGGGGGAACTTGAGCGAGGCATTACGTTGGGGGATTGCAGCCGGAAGTGCTACGGCTTTTCATGAATGGCTGGCAACGGGCCGACAAATTAAAGATATGTATGAAGCTGTTTGGTTATAGGGGGAACCGTTATGAAAATTACGGATTTATTGAAAGTTGAAAGTATCGATTTACAGGCAGAGGTTGTCGATAAACGAGGCGCTGTTAATAGGTTAGTAGATTTAATGGAAAAAAGCGGTTGTTTAAAAGATAAAGAAGCGTATAAGGCCGCAGTCTTAAAGCGTGAAGGCGAAGGAAGTACGGGAATCGGTGAGGGTATTGCCATTCCTCATGCCAAGACAGATGCGGTTGTAAAGCCCGCACTGGCATCTATGATTGTTCGCACCGGTGTTGATTATGAAAGTCTTGATGATGAGCCGGCTCACCTTTTCTTTATGATTGCCGCACCGGCGGATGGTGCCGATGTTCATTTGGAAGTCCTTAGCCGTCTCAGCAGAATGCTTATGGATGACGACTTTAGAGAGGCTTTGATGTCGGCTCCCGATAGAGAAACGTATTTAAAAATTATTGATAATGCGGAGCAAGCCTTGGCAGTCGAAGATTCTGGAGAAGCCGGTCAAGCGGCAGTCTCAGCTGATGTGACGGAAAGACCGTTTGTCGTTGCCGTAACGGCTTGCCCTACAGGAATTGCTCATACATACATGGCTGCCGAAGCCTTAGAGAACAAGGGTAGCGACATGGGTATTGATATTAAAGTAGAAACAAACGGTAGCGGCGGAGTCAAAAATGCTTTGACTGCCGATGATATAAAACGGGCTGTAGGTGTTATTGTGGCAGCCGATAAGGACGTGCCGGTCGAACGATTTAAAGGAAAACACGTCGCTTTCGTTAAGGTGGCGGAGGGCATTAAGAATCCTGCCGGTTTGATTGAAGGCGCCTTGCAACAGACGGCTCCCGTATTTAACGGAAGCGGCAGTAAAAGTGAAGAAAGTACCTCCGGTGAAGGGACGGAAAGCACGGGTCGACGTGTTTATAAGCACTTAATGAACGGCGTTTCACATATGCTTCCTTTCGTTATCGGCGGCGGTATTTTAATTGCTTTGGCCTTCCTTTTTGACATGAATAATGCCGGGACGGCCACTTTCGGTTCGGGAACGCCTGTAGCAGCTTTTTTGAAAGATATCGGTGGTTTGGCATTCAGTATGATGATGCCTATTTTAGCTGGATATATTGCCGTCAGCATAGGTGAACGACCGGCATTGATGCCCGGTATTATCGGCGGTTTTTTGGCAGCTAACGGAGGATCGGGATTTTTCGGAGCCCTTTTTGCCGGATTTATTGCAGGGTATGTCGTTATCTTTTTAAAGACGGTTTTTGCCAAACTGCCTCAAGCCTTGGAAGGAACTAAGCCCGTATTGCTTTATCCCGTTTGCGGTCTTATTCTCGTAGGTCTTATTATGGTTTTTGTTATTAATCCGCCTACGGCCGTATTCAATCAATGGCTGTCGTTTACTCTGGCCGGTATGACTACGACCAGCAAGATTTTCTTGGGTCTTATTTTAGGCGGTATGATGTCTATCGATTTCGGTGGTCCTATTAATAAAGCAGCCTATGTTTTCGGAACAGCTTCATTAGTCGATGCATCAGGGGCAGCTGTCAACTCGGGTATCATGGCTTCCGTCATGATCGGAGGTATGGTTCCTCCCATTGCAATTGCTTTGGCGATGCTTGTTTTTAAGGGCAAGTTTACGGAGAAGGAGCGACAATCTACACTTACGAATTTTATTATGGGGTTATCTTTTATTACGGAAGGAGCTATTCCTTTCGCCGCCTCCGATCCGGTTCATGTCATACCCTCGTGTGCCGTCGGTTCGGCTGTAGCCGGGGCTCTGTCCATGTTTTTTAATTGTACCGTTCCGGCCCCTCACGGCGGGATTTTCGTATTCGGTGTCGTTACGAACTGGCCCATGTACTTGGCAGCTCTTTTTGCCGGTGCCGTAGTGGCGGCTCTCTTGTTGGGATTAACGAGAAAGAATGCTTAGACTATTGTTTTTCTTATAAAAGTACGTTAAAGTAAAGAATACCGATTAAGTTGATTTTAAGGAGGCATTAAAATGAAAGAGTTTACATATACAATAACGGATCCCCAAGGGATTCATGCGCGTCCGGCTGGATTGGCCGTTAAGGAAGCTAAAAAATTTGAATCAAAGATTACTATTGAAAAAGGGTCTAAAAAAGGTGACTTGAAAAAGATTTTTACGGTCATGGCTCTGGGCGTGAAACAAGGTGAAGAAATAAAAGTTACTGTAGACGGTTCAGATGAAGAACATGCTGTACATGAAATAGAAAAATTCTTTAAAGAAAATTTCTAAAGGAGGTATTCATGCTAGTTGTAAAGGGAAAATCGGTTTTTTCCGGCATTACGATGGGTCCCCTTGCTTTGTTCCATAGAAATACCGTATCTACGGCCAGACGACGTATAAAGGATACGGATGCAGAAGTGGAACGCTTTCAAGAAGCTCGTTTAGCATCTATTGAACAGTTGAAAGGCATGTATGAGAAGGCGGTTCAAAAGGTTGGCGAAGAGGAAGCGGCCGTATTTGAAGTTCATCAGATGATGCTTGATGATGACGATTATATTGATAATATAATTACTTTAATTTCTCAAAAAAAAATAAATGCCGAAGCAGCTGTAGAAGAAACGGCGCAGCAGTTTTCTGAAATGTTCCGCTCCATGGATGATGCGTATATGAAGGAACGGGCAGCCGACGTATTGGATATATCAAGACGTATACAGGTACAGCTTTGTGGCGGTGAAGCCAATGATTTCTCGGCATACGACGGTGTTATTTTGTCAGCCGATGACTTAGCTCCCAGTGAAACGCTACAACTCGATACGGATAAGATTCTGGGCTTTGTTACCTCCGGCGGGAGCACGAACTCCCACACGGCTATTTTGGCTCGTACACTGGGAATTACAGCCGTAGTCAATACGGGAACGCAATTGCATACGGATGTGGAAGGCAAGACGGTTATTGTTGACGGCTTTACGGGAACCGTATATTTGGATCCCGATTCGGCTACGTTGGATAAGATGAAGAAAAAACAGGCAGAGGCTGAGGAACGTAAAATTCGTTTAGAAGCATATCGAGGTAAGGAATCCGTTACGGTAGACGGTTATAAGGTCAACGTTTTCGCGAATATCGGAAATCCTGATAATGTACCTCAAGCCTTGGCTAATGATGCGGAAGGGATCGGCCTTTTCCGTAGCGAATTCCTATATTTGGAAAATGCTACCTATCCGACGGAAGAGCAGCAGTTTGAAGCTTATAAAAAGACGGTCGAAATGATGGGAGGAAAAACGGTTGTTATCCGTACCCTGGATATAGGAGCGGATAAGAAGGTGGATTACTTCGATTTAAAGGCTGAAGAAAATCCGGCTATGGGCATGCGTGCTATTCGTATTTGCTTAACTCGACCGACTCTTTTTAAAACACAGTTGCGAGCTTTGTGTAGAGCCAGTGCGTACGGAAAGATTGCCATTATGTTTCCCATGATTATTTCCGTTGATGAAGTGCGTCGCAGTCGAGAGTTATTGAGACAAGTGCAGAACGAGCTGAGACATGAAGGAATTGCTTTTGATGAGTCGATGGAAGTGGGAATTATGATAGAAACGCCCGCAGCGGCACTCATTAGTGACAAATTGGCTAAAGAAGTGGACTTCTTCAGCATCGGTTCTAATGATTTGACCCAGTATACCTTGGCTATTGATCGGCAACAGACGGACCTGGATAACTTCTTCGATCCCCGCCATCCTGCCCTTCTCCGACTTATTGAAATGACGGTTAAAAACGGTCATAAAGAAGGCATTTGGGTAGGTATTTGCGGTGAACTCGGAGCAGACTTAAGCCTTACGGAAGACTTTCTGCGCATGGGCGTAGACGAACTTTCTGTAAGTCCGCCGTCGATTCTGCCCTTACGTGAGAAAATAGGATCTATTGATTTAAGTAAATAACGTATAAGAGGTGTAAAGGACCTGCTGCCCTTGCGGTTGGCAGGTTCTTTTATAAATGAGCTGAAATACTCTCTATACGGTTATCGTATACATAAAAGGCTTATAAACTATAGGTTTAAACAGCTGTTTCTCTTTACAATTATACCCCACCGGGGTATAATGAGCCAGACAAATTAATAAGGGGGAATTTACTATGGTAATGTCTAACTATATGGATTTACTGGGTATGTATGCACCGTGGTTTTTAATTCTTTTCATGGTAGTGCCTATGACCTTAGCCGAGCTGGTTCTTTGTTCGGAAATCTTTTCACTGCTTAACAAAGAAAAAGCAGAGAACTCATGGCCCGGTTTACGAAAAGGGGCATCTATTTGTTTAAGTATTATTTTTATTTTCTTGTTTATTTATCTTGTTGTCGCATACATACCGACAGTTGCTTGGAAGGGACCCTTGGATCGCCTGTCTATCTACTCCTTCTTAGCAGCTATTATTCCGGCCGTCTATTTACTTTTTATAGAAATCGGCATTGTAGGTAAGGCCTGGAATGAACATACCAAAGTTGTTCGTCATGCATTGACCGTATTTCTTTTTGTGGCACTTACCCACTTGGCTATGGTATTCGGCATGATTGATCCGCAATTAGGCGGGTATGTTCCGCCTCAAGGCCAAATGAATATGCATATGAATATGAACGGTAACAATCAAGGACATATGCATATGGATGGAAATCAGATGCCGGATAACTGCCCGGGAAATGCAGATAATCATATGCAAGGTAACGGGAATATGCAAATGAACGGTAACAATCAATCCATGTCGGGTCAGCATAACGGTCATGAAATGAATATGGAAAGCAACAAATAAGATAAACGACTACTCATCAGAATACTTTTTGGTAAAGAGGATTGTTTCACAAGAAACAGTCCTCTTTTTATCTGTACTACAGTTTTTGTTAAATGAATGAAAGAGATAGAACTACGAATGGTGATATAAAAAGGACAAGAAGATAAAAGTAAACTTTTGCCTTCAAGATGACAATGGTAGAATGATTATAGTATAGGAAATAAGGTACTAAAATAAATAGTATATCTTAATTAAGAGGTGATACATGATGGAAGAAAATGTAAGCCAACGGATTAACAGATTAAGAGAGCAAGAAGAACTCGGCGTTTATGAATTAGCTCGTATGGTAAATGTATCGGCCAGAACTGTATATGAATGGGAAAAGGGAGTCGTAGACACTGTAGAAGAAGCTGTCTTAACCCGATTAGCTCCTGTTTTAGGCGTAACGAAATATTATTTGAGAACGGGAGTTCATAGAGATCTTCTTTCGCCGGAAGTAGAAGCCTGGTTACGTAAACCTGAAAACATGGAAAAATTTATGAACTTTTATTATAAAGAATTAGGCAAAGAAAGTTGTAATCATGTGAATAGGCCGACATTTTAAGTTATAGTATTTCGATGGTGTCGGTTAATATAATATGGTAGTTTCACGTGAAACACTTTCACATAGAAAAAAGTCCCGTCTCTTTTATGAGACGGGACTTTTTCTGTGTTATTTTACGAGTTCATAACCTGCATCAGCAATGACTTTTGAGAATTGGTCTGTTGAAATTTCTTTGTTTGTTGTAACTGTTGCTTTCTTACCTTCTAAATCAACGGTTACAGATGTTACCCCGTCCATGGCAGAGAGGGCTTCTTCTACATGTTTTTGGCAATGGCCGCACATCATACCTTCAATTTTTAACACTTGTTCCATTTTCTTTTCCTCCTTAGGAGATATTAATATATAGCCGGCATCTATAATTACACGATTGAATTCAGATGCGGGTATATTCTGCTTACTTTCGACAATAGCCGTGTTTGTGGATAAATCTACAGTTGCAGAGACGACACCGAGAATTGCTGTAAGAGCATCTTCTACACGTTTTTGACAATGGGCACACGTCATGCCGTCAACAACTAATGTTGTAGAAACAGTATGAGTTTGTGCATCTTTCGAGTTTGTTTCACGTGAAACATCCCCGTGTTCTACTTTAAAGAAGCGAAGCCTCAATGCATTCATGACGACGCAGAAGCTACTGAGACTCATTGCGCCCGCACCGATAATGGGGCTGAGTTTGATACCGAATAAGGGATAGAGGACTCCGGCAGCCAAGGGAATACCGATGACATTGTAAAAGAAAGCCCAGAAAAGATTTTCTTTAATGTTGCGAATAACGGCCTTACTAAGTTTTACAGCTGTTACGGCATCGAGAAGATCATTTTTCATAAGAACGGCATCGGCACTTTCAATGGCCACATCTGTGCCGGCGCCGATAGCAATACCCAGATCGGCCTTCATAAGTGCCGGTGCATCGTTAATACCGTCGCCGATCATGGCTACTCGATGTCCTTTTGCCTGTAAGGCTGAAATATGTTTTTCTTTATCTTGGGGTAATACTTCGGCAATAACCTTGGGAATCTGTAATCGCTGTTGTACCGCTTTAGCTGTGCGTTCATTATCGCCTGTGAGCATGACTACTTGAATACCCATATGGCGGAAGAGAGCAATCGCTTTGGCGCTGGATTCTTTTTCCATGTCGGCAACGGCAATGATTCCTTCTATTGCTTTGTCTGTTGCAAAGAGTAGGGGGGTCTTACCTTCATCGCCTAAGCGATTCAAGGTGTTGATAACAGAAGTCATATCAATTCCTACGTCTTCCAATAAGCGGCGATTTCCGGCATACCAAGTCGTACCGTTTACAGTGGCCCGAATACCCTTGCCGAAAATGGCGGTAAAGTCCGATACGGGAGCGGGAACAATATTTTTATCTTTACCGTATTGAACAATGGCGGCACCTAAAGGATGTTCACTTTTATTTTCCAAGCCTACGGCAACGGAAAGAAGGTTATGAAGCTCCGTATTCAAAGGGAGGACATCTGTTACACCGGGTTTTCCTTCCGTAATAGTCCCGGTTTTGTCCATTACGACTGTGTCAATGGAATGAGCCGACTCAAGAGCTTCTCCCGATTTGATAAGAATTCCGTTTTCAGCCCCCTTGCCCGTACCGACCATGATGGCAACCGGCGTTGCCAGTCCGAGTGCACAAGGGCAAGAAATAACAAGAACGGAAATGCCGAGAGAAAATGCGAATTCAAGGGAAGCCCCCATTAAGAAATACCATACGGCTGCCGTAATAACGGCAATTGTAATAACTGTAGGGACAAAAACGCCTGCAATTTTATCAGCTGTTTTGGCAATAGGAGCCTTACTGCTACTTGCTTCATCGACGAGACGGATAATCTGACTGATAGTCATATCATCACCGATTCGCTTTGCTGTCATATGAATGGATCCGGCCTTATTCATAGTGGCTGCCGTAACGGTGTCACCGACTTGCTTATCAACGGGAATACTTTCGCCTGTAAGGGCTGATTCATCAATACTTGTCGTACCTTCGGAAATGACTCCGTCAGCAGGAATGCTTTCGCCGGGGCGAACAACGATTTCATCACCGATTCGGAGCTGACTTACCGGAATTGTCGACTCTTTGCCGTTACGAATAACTCGTGCTTCCTTGGGGGCCAAATCCATAAGTTTTTCAATGGCTTGGCTTGTTTTACCCTTTGCACGGGCTTCCATGTATTTACCTACTGTGATTAAGGTGACAATCATACCGGCCGATTCAAAATATAAGTTTGTACTGTACGATTCGACTAAGGTTAAATCACCGTGACCAAGCCCCCAAGCGATGCGGAATATGGCGAAAATACCAAAAAAGGCGGAAGCCGCTGAGCCGAGGCCTACGAGGCTGTCCATATTGGGGGCCCCTTTAAAGAGATTGCGGAAGCCGTTAATATAGTAATGGCGATTTAAATAAATAATGGGCAAGACCAGGACAAACTGAGCAAATGCATAAACCATGGCATTTTCCGGACCGTCGAAAATACGGGCGACTGCATCCGGAACAGGTAAACCGAAGACGGCTTTAAATAGGCCGTGCGATGATACATACATTGTGGGAATGAGGAAAAGAACGGATAGGATTAGCCGTTTTTTCATGGCGTTTAGAGCATCAACTATTGTTGAAGATCCGCCGGTCGGTGGAGTAGCAACATTCTCAGCTTGTTGTTGATCGGAGGATGAGGCTCCGTAACCGGCACCGATAACGGCATCAACAATATCTTGGGAGGATAGTTTTGTTTCGTCGTAATCCACTTGCAGGCTGTTGGTCAGTAAATTAACGCTGGCTTTTTCCATGCCTTCTAATTGGGAAACCGTTTTTTCGACACGACTGGAGCAGGCAGAGCAGGTCATACCTGTTACAATAAACTTTTCATGTTTCATATAATCACCTACTTCATCATTTTTTGCAGTAATGAGACCAGCTCGTCTACAACTTCGTCATTCCCCTGTCGAATATCGTTGACTACACAAGTCTTTATATGCTCGCCTAAGAGTTTTTTATTGAAGGCATTCAATGCCGACTGGACGGCACTGACCTGTGTCAGTATGTCTACACAGTATCGTTCCTCTTCCAACATTTTTTTGATACCCCTGACTTGGCCTTCAATTCGATTAAGGCGACAGACTAATTGTTTATACTCTTGTTCTTCTCTGTGCTTATGTTTTATATCAGCCATGCATGAGCAAGATTTTTTCTCTGTCATGTGAACCTCCCAAACATATATTTAAGAATAATAGTATAATATACCCCACTGGGGTATATGTCAATAATTATTTTCAAAAAATGGAAAAGGGCGAAAAATGACCTTATTTTGCGTTTAAACGAAAAATGATACTTTTTCATATAAATGGATTTAAAATTAAAAATAAGGGCTTATAATCCATTTTACGAAGGGCGATTTTCGAGTCAAAAATATAAAATCGGTAAATAAAAAAGCATGACGAAATGATTCGTCATGCTTTTAATGAATTTTCTTATTTCAGCAATGCGGCAACTGCCTGTGTTTCGTCAACCGCTTTGTCGGCACCGGCAATGATGGATCCCTGAACAACGATAGCATCCAAACCTTTTGCCTGGCGATCTTGTTCAACCTTATCCTGAATATCTTTCTGAATAGGGTTGAGCAAATCAAATTCCAACTTATTGAGGTCTTGGCTGAGTTTGTTGCCAAGTTCCTGTCTCTGTTGGTCGGTTGTCATTTTTGCACTCTTGCTCTTATATTCATCCTGAGCTTTTTTAACGGCATTTTGCATTTGAGCCGTAGCTTTCGGATAGTTTTTGTGAGCCTGTATTAATGCATCAAAGTTTACATAGCCTACACCGGCTGCGAAAGCGGAAGTTGCAGCTGCAACGCCGAGCATGCCGACTACAGCAAAAGATGCAAGTTGTTTTTTCAAATTCATATTCCTATACCTCCTGAAACGAAAGATTGTCTTTCATTTGCTCATTATAACAAAGAACGGTGAAAAGCACAATGGATTTTGGTACTTTGTAACACGATAGAGTTTTTAATGTGCTTCTTCATCCTTATTAGGCGTTTCCATGTCCGTTTCTTCATCGTCTTTAATATATATATATTTGTCTTTCTTCATCTTTTCAATAATTTCCGGAGCCATGGTTAAGAGTTTTTCGAACCCCGATGCATGATACCCGTCTTGTTTAATAGAGAACATTTCGACACGATCTCCTTTAATGACCAGAATCGCCGTAGGTTCCAGCTTAGCGCCTCCACCGCCGCCGGCACTTTCGCTAGCTGTGTCGCCCTTACCGCCGAAACCGCCGGATCCGAATCCGAAGGTTACGTCTACAAAGGGGACGAGGATGGCATCACCGATATGTAGGGCTTCACCGACGACTGTTTCAACTTTAATCATTTCCTGGAAACTTTGAAAAATAGATTCAAGATTGGTCTTTACTTCGTTGGACATGATTGTATTTACCTCCGAGTGTAATATAAGTACGTATAATACGGCGTACAGGTTGTGAGAATATAAAAGGCAGTACGCAGAAAATCAGGATAAGCGGAATAATGCGTCCACTGGAGGTAAGACGGGCATTATACTCTTTTTCCAAATAGTTGAATTGTAGTTCGTGAATACTCTGCGGGATAGTTGCATAAAGCCATCCGGCTAAGATTCCCGTTTCGTGAGGACTGCCTATGCCTATAGTACCGTTTGCGGTAAAAGTTCGCAAGCGGGAGTGATGAAGTATGTGACCGATCAAAAACAGGACTTGGACGGCAAATTCTCGATTGAGTAGAAGCGGACGAAGGTGCACATGTACTTGCGAGACTTTTTTTGCCGCACCGGCATTGTCATCTTCGTTCCTTGCAGTTGCCTGAACGGCCCTTTCTACCGCATCCGTTTCGCTCGTTTCAGCATCATTTTTCAGTAGTTCCGAATCTTGATTTATATCCGGTTCAGCAAGGGGCGAGCGGTGTCGAACCCTTTTTATATACAAGCGCAGAAGCGGAGCTTTTCCGAGAACATAACGGAAGGAAAACAAAAAGACCCGTCCTGACCAGTTTACAGTTGCTGTCGCCTTAAAGGGCGAGGTTATATATAGACGAACTGTATAGGTCAGCGGTATGGAGAGTATTGTTACGATAAGCATTAACAGCAGTGTAATAATAATCAACAAAACCGCCATAGGACGAGCCTCCTCTTACGGTATGAAAAGTATCGGCAGAAATAAATCGGTTTAGTTGTCGGCCGTTTTTTCGTTAAAGATGCAATCTACGTTTTCCGCCTTAAAACAGCGTGAGCAGGAAATACATAGGGCCGGGTCTTGAGAACCGCTTCTCCAACGGCGAGGCAAATCGGGTTCGCGAAGTAAGGGTCGGCTTAAGGAGATAAAAGATATGTCCGTAGACTCAAGACAGGCTTCCATATCGCTTACGTTGCGAAAACCGCCGACTACGCCGACGTCGGCCTTACCTTTTAATAAAGTAGCCGCTTCGGCGGCATAAGAAGCAAAATACATGGGCTCCTTCGTGCGACGAATAGCACGAATCGGACCTTGGCGCGGTAAAGATGCCGTATTTCCGCCACTTACTTCAATGGCATTAATTCCTGCAGACGCAGCCATAGACATGACTTCCTTACTTTCTTCAAAGGTCATGCCTCCCTCTTCCATGTAATCGGCACTGTTTAATTTAAGCCACAGGGGATAGTCGGGGCCTACGACGGCACGAGACGCCGCAATACATTCGATAAGAAAACGAGCTCGATTCTCTAAACTGCCGCCGTATTCATCGGTTCTGCGATTAAAGTAAGGCGTCAGAAATTTACTTGCCAAATAACCGTGGGCACCGTGAATTTGAATGCCGTCAAAACCGGCGTTACGAGCACGAACGACCGCCTTTGCCATATCTTGTACGAGTTGCTTTATTTCTTTTGTTTCCAATATATGCAAAGGGCCTTCCGTTGTTACCACTTTTTCTTGAATTCCGCTGGGGCTTATGGCTTTTACAGAACCCTCCGGTAATGCGATGGCGGAACCCATGACAACTAATTGTGCCACTACTTTACCGCCGTGTTCGTGTACGCAGGCAGTAAGCTTTTGTAACGGTTCGATACAATTATCCGAACTGATTCGAATTTGGCTGTGTTGATGCGGCTCCATCGGGCTGACTGCCATCATTCCCGTAATGATGATTCCGCTCCCGCCATCGGCTAAGGTAGCATAATTTTGAAGTAGCCGTTCCGTCGGGAATCCGTTGGTATCGGCCATACCCTCAAAAGTAGCGGAACGAATGATGCGGCACTTCGCATCAATACCGCCGATTTGAGTTTTATCAAATAACATAATGATTCTCTCCTTAGACCGCAAAATTATAGCAATACGTTTATCCATTATAGCGTAAATGATTGCAAAAAGCTAATAATATAAGGGAAAATTCATTGTAAGCACGGGAACAGCTCTTCTGTGGAGGTCGGGGCCTGTAAATAAGGTATGAATTTACAAACTTTTAATGTATAATACTAAGTGTTTGATATAGTGAACATATACACTTGAAGGGATGTTGAATAGATGGCGACGGCTATGGTACTGGGAACCCAGTGGGGTGACGAAGGTAAAGGGAAGATTGTTGATTATTTGGCACAAAAAGCTGATGTGGTTATTCGTTCACAAGGCGGTAATAATGCCGGTCATACGGTGGTGGCAGACGGCCAATCCTTCGCATTACGGCTCTTACCGTCGGGCATCTTATTTTCCGAAAAAACATGTATTATCGGTAACGGTGTTGTTGTAAATCCGGAAGTTCTTCTAGAAGAAATTGACGGAATGGTTAAAAAAGGTGTTACGATCAGTAAATTGGAAGTTTCAACACGTGCCCATGTTATTATGCCGTATCATATTCGCATAGATGAAGAAGACGAAAAACTGCGCGGTAATGATAAAATCGGTACGACTAAAAACGGTATCGGTCCTTGCTATGCGGATAAGATTAACCGCGTCGGTATTCGCATCGGCGACCTGATGGATCGTGACGTATTCTATCAAAAATTAAAGACAAATTTAGAATTGAAGAATCGGCTTTTTGCGACGTACTATAACTGTGAAGGCTTTGACTTTGAAGAAATTTTTACTAAATATACGGCGTTAGCTGAACGTATTCGTCCGTATGTAAAGGATACGGAATATTCGGCGAACCAATATATTAAGGAAGGTAAAAAAGTTTTGTTTGAAGGGGCTCAGGCTACGATGCTCGATTTGGATCACGGTACGTACCCCTTCGTAACGAGTTCCAACCCTACGGCCGGTGGAGCTTGTGTCGGATCCGGCGTAGGCCCGCGTATGATGAGCAATATTATCGGTGTCGTTAAGGCTTACACGACTCGTGTCGGGGCCGGTCCCTTTCCGGCAGAGCAGAACAATAAAATCGGTGAATATCTGCGTGAAACGGGACATGAGTTCGGTACCGTAACCGGGCGTAGCCGTCGCTGCGGATGGTTCGATTCTGTCGTTGTTCGCTATGCAGCCATGCTGAATAGCCTCGATTACTTGGCAATTACGAGGTTAGATATTTTAGACGGATTGGATACAATTAACATTTGTAAAGGCTATATGTACAAGGGTATTGAATTGAAAGAATACCCGGAAAGCTTGAATATACTTCAGGATGTAGAGCCTGTTTACGAAGAATTGCCCGGCTGGAAGACGGATATTTCAGGTTGTAAGTCTTATGATGAATTGCCCGAAAATGCCCGTTATTATGTAGAACGAATCAGCCAACTTGTCGGGGTTCCTCTGGGAATTGTTTCAGTTGGTCCCGACCGGTCTCAGACGATTGTGTTGCACGACGTATTTTAAGGATGCAAAAAGCATCTCTTGCAAGACGGCACAAAGTATGCCGCCGGCAAGAGATGCTTTTATTATTCTTCGCCGCAGGCACTGCAACCGTTACAAGAGCCGCTGCAGGCACTGCATCCTCCTTGTAATGAGCGAAGGCCGGCCAAGGCTGTTAAGGTTTTACGCGGACTGATCATGCGTCCCGGTGAGACGGTGACTCCAATTTCTTCGGACTGTAGAGAGGCTAGAATTTCGATTTGTTGTGACAAGGGGAAATCACCTTCGCCCGGGCAAATACGCCAAGCTGTTTTCAATTCATCGCGAGAATACGTGATATCAATGATTTCCGTCAATCTATTTAAAAGCGTATCCAGAGCTGCGGCAGCTGTGCAGTCGGCGAGCATGCCGGTAGCAAAATCTCCGGAAGTAAAAAATTTGTCGATATAATCGTCAATGTCTTTGCCCAAGGTGACGGACATGGCTATAATTGTTTCCGCTTGCTGTAGGAAAGGAATAATTTGTTCTCCTTCTACGGCAAAAGGTGCTTTTCCGCCAAAGCTGTCGGTGCATAAGTCGTAAGGGAGTTCATCATAGATTCCTTTTGCATTTATAAGAGGGAGAAGGGTTTGAACCGCCGTTTTTATAGTGGAAGTATCAAGACCTGTAAGGTTTCGTTCCGACAGGCGATATTGGAGACGTTTTTCGTCGACTGTATCTATATGAAGTGCTGTTGTTACCATAGTAATCTCCTTTCAATACATATATATATAGTATTATAGCATTGTAGTGAAGTCGGGGGTAGAAGGAGAAAATCTATCGTATAATAAGCGGCTTTATGCTATACTATACGATAGACTGTAGATATGATGTGGGGACAGTGAGGTGAATCCGGTGGCGCGAATAATAGCCGTAACCAACCAAAAAGGCGGCGTTGGTAAGACTACGACAGCCGTTAATGTAAGCGCATGTTTGGCAGAAGCGGGAAAAAAATCCTTAATTATTGATTTGGATCCCCAAGGGAATGCGACGAGCGGCTTAGGCGTCGATAAAACAACCCTTGACGGGGGAACTTACGATGCATTAATTGGCAACCGGACCATGAACGACATTATCGTAAGTACGGATATTAAACGTCTTTTTGTGGCACCTGCAACGATGGACCTGGCCGGTGCTACTGTAGAACTGGTTAATTTGGAAGAAAGAGAATATATCTTACAAAAAGCCCTACAGGGTGTTGTGACCCCGAAGGGTAAGGATTTCGACTATATTATCATAGATTGTCCGCCATCTTTGGATTTATTGACTGTTAATGCTCTGGTTGCTGCGGACTTTGTTTTGATTCCCGTACAATGTGAGTTCTATGCTTTGGAAGGATTGGCACAGCTGACGGAAACGATTCGACGCATCAGTGCGGATATGAATCGCAAGCTGTCCGTTCTCGGATTGCTTTTAACCATGTATGACGGCAGGACCAACTTATCCTTACAAGTAGCCGATGAAGTGCGTAAGTATTTTAAAGACCGTGTATTTAATACAATTATTCCGCGTAATGTTCGTCTCGGAGAAGCACCCAGCTTCGGAGAACCCATTACGACTTATGCTCCCTCGTCCAAGGGGGCGGCTGTATATAAGAAGTTGGCTAGAGAGGTGATTAGACGTGTCGGCTAAAAAGGGCGGATTGGGCAAGGGGGTAAATGCTCTTTTCAGAGATAAGGAGACGAACACGACCTTACATGGTGCCGTTACGGAACTTCCTTTGGCATCTGTTGTGCCGAATTCGCAGCAGGCACGGCGTATCTTTGATGAGCAGGCTTTACAGGAATTGAGCGAATCTATACGCACATACGGCATTGTACAACCTTTGGTTGTACGCGCTGTCGGAGAGGGACGATATGAAATTATTGCCGGAGAACGTCGTTGGCGAGCCGCCAAGGCGGCAGGTCTCACTCAGGTTCCGGTTGTTGTGCGAACATATGAAGACCGTGTGGCGGCAGAAGTGTCTTTAATTGAAAATATTCAACGCGAAAATCTTAACGTTGTCGAAGAAGCGACTGCCTATAAAGTTCTTATTGATATGAACGGTTGGACGCAGGAGGAATTGGCGGAGAAGGTTGGTAAGAGTCGCTCTCATGTAGCAAATTTGATGCGTCTTTTAGGTCTTTCGCCGGCTGTGCTCAAATCGGTGGAGGCCGGGGTACTGACCATGGGGCAAGCACGACCTTTATTGGCCTTGTCGGAAGAAAGTGTGCAAAAGAAGGCGGCTTTACACATTGCTACGGCCGGATTGAATGCCCGTCAGGCGGAGCAGTTTGTTAAGCACTTACTGGAAGGGTCCCAAGGACGTTCAGATGCACCGCCGGCCGATGCCCATGTAGAGGCATTGCGGGATCGACTGAAAATGCACTTCGGCACGAATGTGGCCATTCGTATTAATAAGAAAAATAAAGGAAAAATCGAAATTTCCTTTGCTTCGGAAGCGGAATTTGAGCGATTAATGTCTCTTTTAACAGAAACCAATACACAGGAAACAATGCAAGACGGCCTCTCTTTTACGGTATAACGTACGTAAGACGGGTCTGTCGCAGGACCTGTTTTTTGATATAGGGAGGAAAGAGCTTATGTTTGAAGGATTGGATACGGAAATCTTTTTATGGGCAGGCGGCGGAGCTGTTATCGTACTTTTGTTGCTCTTACTCATCTACATCGGTCTTTTAAATTATCGCCTTGTGAAATTACAGAAAAAGTACACTTTTTTTATGCAAGATGAGATAGGACAAAGCCTGGAGGCGAAATTGCATGCAGATGTTGCGGAACTACAGGAGTTGAGAGGGTCTCTGGACTTAATGCACAGTACGCAGAAGGATATCTTATCCATGCAAAATCAATGCTTTCGTAAAATCGGCTTTGTTAAATATAATGCTTTTGATAATATAGGCAACAATCTGAGTTTTGCTTTTACTATTTTAGACGGCAAGAATGACGGATTCTGCTTGTCGAGTGTATATGGTCGAAATGAGTCGCGTATTTTTGCAAAGCCTATTATTGACGGTAAGTGTCTATACAGCATGAGTGAGGAAGAAAAAGAAAGCCTTGCCGATGCATTACGTTATACCGGAACGGTCAGTCCGGTACAAAAGGGATAGGAAGGCGATTTTTTGGACGCTAAGGATAAGGTGGTACAGCTCATTGAAACCGCAAAGTCTTGCGGGCTCAAAATGAAATTGCGTAGTATGAAGGCGCTGGAAGCTCCGGAAGAGCCGGTAGTTCTTTCGCCTGAACGATACAGGAAATATAAAATAACGGCTCTCATAGTTGTTATTGTAGGGGCCGTGCTTCTTATAGCCTTTGTTTTCGGGCTTGTATCATATACGACTATGCGAGAACAGGAAGAACTGCATCAACAGCAATTAGAACTGTTAAGAGATAAGACTACATCACTGGAAGAAAAAATGGATAAAATGGACTCTTTGGATCAAGAGCTCCGCCAGATGGTTAAAGGCGCCGGCGCCGGTGAATCCCCAAAAGGTGAGGGCAGCGTAGTAGGCCAAAAAAAGAAAAGCGAAGACTTATCACATGCCGGATATAATGAATTACTGCACGCTGCCTCCCGTTTGGAAACAAAGAGTAATGCCCGAATTATCAGTTTTATTACGCTAAAAACAGTACTTGGCGATACGGCAGGACAGCAAGTTATTCATATGCAGCAGTCGACAAGTAAGTATAGCGCATCTACATATCCCTCTATTTGGCCTGTAAACGGAACGATTACGTCCCAGTACGGATATCGGACAAGTCCTATGGCAGGGGCAAGTTCCTTCCACGAAGGCATCGATATCGGTGTTGAATACGGTACGCCTGTGCGGGCTACGGCATCAGGGAAGATTACGGTTGCCGGCTGGGTTTCAGGCTACGGCAATCTGGTTGAAATCGACCATGGTAACGGAATTGTTACTCGGTACGGACACAACTCTATGCTTCTTGTCGTAGAAGGGCAGGAAGTAAAGACGGGTGATATTATCGCTCTGGCCGGCAGTACGGGAAACAGCACGGGGCCGCATGTCCATTATGAAGTACGGGTAAACGGATCCCCAACTAATCCCATCTTGTTTTTACCGTAACAGATAATATTTCAGGAGGATTTTTATAATGGAAAAAACATTGTATGCAAAATTTAAAACTAACGAAGGAGACTTTACAGTAGAACTTTTCGCCGATAAAGCTCCGATTACGGTGGGTAACTTTAAAAAATTGGCAGACAAAAAATTTTATGACGGGACAATTTTCCATCGTATTATTAAAGACTTTATGATTCAAGGTGGCGATCCTGAAGGAACGGGATTCGGCGGCTCCGATGAAATGATTCCTGACGAATTCGCTCCCGGGCTTACGTTTGCGGAGCCGGGCATCTTGGCAATGGCCAATGCGGGTCCGAATACGGGAAGCTCACAATTCTTTATTACGGTAGTTCCTACCCCGTGGCTACAAAATCACCATTCTATTTTCGGTAAGGTCGTAGAGAATTATGATGTAGTTGAAAAAATCAGCCGTGTAAAGACGTCCGGTGCGGATCGTCCGGTACAAGATGTTGTTTTGGAATCCCTTGTAATTACGGACAGTCTCTAATGCTATATTACACGTATATGCTTCGGTGTGCCGACGGAACCTTTTATACGGGGTATACGACGGATACGGTACGGCGGACTGCTACTCATAACAGCGGCAAGGGAGCTAAGTATACGGCTTCCCGCCGCCCTGTTGAACTGGTGTGGCAAAAGGCCTTTACAGATAAACACGAAGCTATGCATTGGGAAGCTCGTATTAAGAAATGGCCGAGAAGTAAGAAAGCTAGACTTTTATCACCTACCGGCCGGCTGTTGGAACAGGAAATGGATCAGACTGATAATAAAGCGCGCACGTGAGAATATAAAAACAGGTACCTTCTTTGAAGGTACCTGTTCGTTTTATGGTGCTTATTCTTCAATAAAACCGGGGGTGGAGAGATAACGATCTCCACTGTCGGGTAAAACAACGACGATGGTTTTACCGGCATTTTCCGGGCGTTTTGCCAATTCGGTTGCAGCATATATGGCTGCCCCGCCGGAAATGCCGATGAGGAAGCCTTCCGCTTTAATAAATGCTTGAGCCGTTTTGAAAGCCGCATCATTGTCGACCGTAACTATTTCGTCATAAATTTTTGTATCTAAGGTATCGGGAATGAAATTGGCACCGATACCTTGAATCTTATGGGGGCCGGCATGGCCTTCGGAAAGTAGAGGCGAACCGGTCGGTTCGACGGCAACAATTTTGACGGCAGGATTTTTGCTCTTTAAGTACTTACCGGTACCTGATAAGGTGCCGCCTGTACCGACACCGGCAATGAAGATATCTACCTTTCCGTCCGTATCTTCATAAATTTCCGGACCTGTCGTTTCAAAATGAACCTGAGGATTTACGGGATTGGTAAACTGGCCGGGAATAAAGGATCCGGGAATTTCTTTTGCCAATTCTGCGGCCTTGTCGACAGCCCCCTGCATTCCTGTTGAACCGGGCGTAAGTACGATTTCGGCGCCGTAAGCGGACATGAGTTTACGGCGTTCGGCCGACATGGTTTCCGGCATGGTCAAAATGATGCGGTAGCCCTTAGCCGCTGCGACGGCTGCTAAACCGATACCCGTGTTACCACTAGTCGGTTCAATGATTACGGAGCCTTCTTTTAGCAGACCTTCTTTTTCAGCCGCTTCAACCATGCCCTTGGCAATACGGTCTTTTACGGAGCCAGCCGGGTTAAAAGCTTCGGCTTTAACAAGAATTCTGGCAAGGCTTTGAGTTTGTTTGTTATAACGTTGCGGTTCGAGTAAGGGTGTACGTCCGATTAAATCTAATGTAGAAGTAGCTATTTTTGTCATGATAAATGTCTCCTTTTATATCTTAGCGAAATATAGTTAATTATTCTCTGCCTATGAGGCGACAACATCGCTTACAGAGAATAAATTTTTCAAATAGTTGTTCCATAGTTATCGCTTCCCCCCTTGCAATACGATCGGCACTATCGGTGATGTGCCGTATTATGACGAACGTTGGAGTTCCATGAGTCCAAATCATTCAGGCGCTTTTGTAAAAAGCACACTTGTTGCTTCAGCTCGGCAATTTCCTCTTCCAACGGATCGGGAAGACTGGTATGATCCAAGTCAATATCCTGTTCCGTAAGTACTCGGCGAATTCGCTTGCCCCGCTGTGAAACGATATGCCCCGGAATGCCGACGACTGTCGAATATGGCGGAACCTCTCTTAAGACGACCGAGCCGGCACCTATTTTTGAGCCTTCTCCGACGGTAAAAGAACCGAGAACCTTGGCTCCGCTGGCAACGACCACACCGTCTTCTATGGTCGGGTGCCGTTTCCCCTTTTCCTTACCTGTGCCGCCGAGGGTAACCCCCTGGTAGAGTGATACATTATTGCCGATAATAGTTGTTTCTCCAATGACAATGCCTGTACCGTGATCGATGAAAAGTCCTTCGCCGATGCGGGCACCGGGATGGATTTCGATGCCTGTAAAGAAGCGGGCTATGTTGGAAATAAGGCGAGCCGTAACAAAATAACCGTGACGGTAAAAAAAGTGAGAGAGTCTGTGTGCCCAAATTGCGTGCAGACCGGCGTAACAAAGCAAGATTTCCGCCACGTTTTTAGCAGCCGGATCTCGATCTTTGATTACTTGAATATCTTTACGTAATCTTGAAAACACGTAGTACAACCTCCTGATAAAAGGGTATAAAAAAAGACCCGTCGTCTCACAGAGACGTCGAATCCGCGGTTCCACTCTGATTGTAATCATATATTGATTACCACTCAAGGACTTGTAACGTCAGTCATACGGGACTATCTACTGTTGTTCGATAATCCTGCTCCCGAAGGCATTCGACATAAGTGGGCTACTGTATCGGTTTTCAGCCGGTGGCCGATACTCTCTGTGTGACCCGTACATATGTGTACTTGTTTCGGTCATTGCATGTACTTGTGAAATTAATTGTAATTCTATACGTCGTTATAAGAATTGTCAAGAACAAAATATATTTTCATAAGCACAGTATATTTATAATTTTCACCTATGCTATGGTAGTTTGTATATCTATTGATTTAGCCTGATTTTTGATGTACGTTATATCTTATAAAATAATGGAAGGAGACAATCATGTTGTCACAAACTGTTTTACGGGCATTACGATTTGCTTTTCCACTAACTGTGCCTATTGCTGCCGGTTTTTTATTTATTGGCCTTACGTACGGGTTATTTACCGTTTCACAGGGGCTACCTTTAGGGTACCTCCTTATTATGTGTTTGCTTATTTTTGCCGGGTCTATGGAATTTATTACAGTGACGCTGTTATTTCAACCATTTGATCCCGTGGGAGCCTTTATTATGGCGCTTATGGTAAATGGTAGGCATTTATTTTACGCGATCACGATGCTCGGTAAGTATAGGGGAAAAGGTTGGAAAACACCGTACCTCATTTATGGGATGTGTGATGAAAGCTTTGCTGTTAATGTAACTACGGAGGTCCCTGAAAATATTGATGAAGGTTGGTTTTATTTTTGGGTTACATTGCTGAATCAGGCATATTGGTTTATGGGGGTTTTAATCGGTTCTATAGCCGGAAGTACACTGACCTTTTTGCTGCTTAAGGGGATTGGATTTGTGTTGACAGCTATGTTTGTTGTTCTTTTTTTGGATCTGTGCCGCTCCAAATCGGCAAAATGCGGTATTATGGGGCTGGCTATTACCTTGGTAGCCCTATTCATATGCGGTCCCGCTTCCTTTCTGATACCGGCTATGGCGGGTATACTTTCCGTGTTTTTACTACGTTACCGCTTAGGGGGGATTGCTCATGATGACTAGTGAACAGATGATGTGAACAATCTTTATAGTGGCTTTCGGTACCTGGGTTACACGGTTCTTGCCCTTTTTACTTTTTGTAAATAAACGAGACGGGAAGTTGCCCGATGTCGTTACGTATTTAGGAGAGGTGTTGCCGGCCGCCGTTATGGGGATGTTGGTTGTTTATGCGTTGAAGGACGTCAGTCTTATGACTTGGCCAAACGGAATTCCTGAAGGGCTGGCACTGATTGTAACCGTTGGGGTTCATTTATATAAGAAAAACTTTCTTATCAGCATGTTTGTCGGTACCTTGTTCTATATGGTATTGGTCCAGACTGTATTTTTATAAATAAAAATTTCCGAAGCTTTTTTCGGGAGGGTTGTTTTTCGATATATTCCCAACGAGAAAAGTCGACAAACTCTCATGTACCGGAATGGGCATAGGTGTTGAGTCTTTACATTCTGATTGTTATAATATAGTGATAGTAGCAGGTACTATTTTGATGCTGGAGGAATTAATGACTTTTGTGAAAGTGTATTATTTGAACCATAGTGGTTTTGCAGTCGAAACGGATACGAAGGTACTGATTTTTGATTATTATAAGGATCCGGAAAAGGTATTGCCGAGATTACAGGCAGGGGAAAAACCTTTTTGGTTTTTTGTCAGCCATAGTCATGCCGATCACTTCAATCCGTATATAGTCAATTTTTCGGATGTGACGGCTCGACGTATTACGGATGCAACCGTACCGTTATCGGCGTGGAAGGACGAGAAAACAGTCGTTCTGAGGCCTTATGAAGAGTGGCGTGAAGATAATGTATATGTGCATGAGTTCGGCTCTACCGACGAAGGAGGCTCCTTTTATGTAGAAACGGACGGGTTACGAATTTTTCATGCCGGAGATTTGAATCACTGGCATTGGGACGGAGATACTGAAGCTGACAGACGAGAAGCGGATAAACTGTTTGCATGGGAAATGAGTCGACTGGATATCGGTGAAACGGATTTGGCCTTTTTTCCTGTAGACGCACGCTTGGGCCGTACTCGTGAATGGGGTGTTTCAGCCTTTTTAAATCAAGTAAAAGTAGACTTATGCTTGATACCTATGCATTATTTCGGGTCCGTGTGGGACCCGTCGGCGGAATTTACCGAGAAGTACGGGAGTACGCCCTTGTGGATACCGCAGAAAGACGGAGACAGCCGTCAGTGGTAGGCATTTGTGGATAGGCAGGCATATGTGAGGAGGATATTATGGCAGAAGAGATACGTCGGCGACGCACGCATATTGCCGATTATATATTGATGGGGGCGGCACTTTGTTTTCTCATTTCATTTCCAATGGAAGATTTCTTTTGGGGTGGATTGCTTTCTCATTTGAGCGGAGCGGCTCTTATCGGCGGTCTTGCCGATTGGTATGCTGTTACGGCTTTGTTTCGTAAACCTTTGGGCATTTCCTTCAAGACGGCTCTGATTCCTCGCAGTAAGACGCGTATTGCTGAAACCGCCCGACATATGATTGTCAGCGAGATTTTGACGGTTTCTAATATGTATTCGGTGCTGAAAAATCATCCTGTATTGGAAGCCAGTTTAACTTATTTACACACAAAAGAAGGATTTCAGTCGGCTGAACGAGTTTTGGGACAAGTGTTGAACACCTTCTTGTATACCGTTGATTTACGGGCCATTGTCGAAGCATTTTCTCGCTATGGAGAAGGGGCTATTGAACGGATTCATATTGCACCCATGATGTCCAAGGCCGTTAAGGCCGGTCTTTCGGGTGAAGCGGGAGATGCTTTTGTGGATTTTGTTGTTCTCACGGGCGAACAGTTGACTGAAAGCAAGACTTTACATGCATATATCGGAGATATTTATAAAGAATCATTACATCAATATGAAAAACGGAACTTTGTCTATGCACTTGTTGTCAAAGCGGCACTGGCCAGTGATGTATTCAGTCCCGAGAACGTAGCTACGGTTTTGCAACGCAAGCTAAGAGAAAAATTGGCACAAGTGAAGGTAAAAGGTACGCCTGAGCGAGAAGCGGTTGTAAGCTTTATTTGGAAGCAAGCCGATCGGTTAGAACACAATCAGGAATGGCAAGAACGTATTGAGGCATATAAGATTCGGTTTTACAGGCATTTAATTTCTCGACCGGATATGAAGGAAGCTTGGCAGCGTTATGTACTGGATGAAGATCGTCAGAGTCGGGTCTGCTATTCAGCTGCTTCATATGCTATTGAACGGTTGGAGTCGTGGAAATCAAGCCCTGACCAGGTAGATCAGTTAAATCGCTATATTCTGGCTTTAGCGGCAAGAGAGCTGAAGCGAGTGCAGGAATGGTTCGGTAAGACGGCGGAAGAAGAAATTCTCAAGTATGATACCGGTGTTTTGGCAAAGCAGTTAGAATCCGGTGTTTGGTATGATTTGCAGATGATACGTATTAACGGCTCTCTGGTAGGGGCTGCTTTGGGAACGCTTATTTATATCGGAATGTTCATTGCGAAGGGAGGCCAATAGTATGAATTATCGTCAACGGGCGGATTTGATTTTGGCCTTGTCTTTCATCTGCTTTTTCGGTGTTTTCTGGTATTGGTGTACCCATGAAGTGACACTTGGCATAAAGTTGGCTCTGTTTGTCTTTCAATCGGCTTTAATCGGCAGTATTGCCGACTGGTTTGCCGTTACGGCTTTATTTGAAAAGCCTCTCGGCTTTCCGTGGCACACGGAATTGGTGCATACACATCGCAATCAAATTATAGACGGCATGACACAAATTGTGTCGGAAAAGCTTTTACAGCCTCATATGTGGCGTGAAAAATTGTATAAAATCTCCTTTGTCGAAACTTTTAATAAGTGGTTGGATACGACTGAAGGTAGAGAACGGTTCCGTAACCTTCTGTATGAAGGGGCTAAACAGATTTATATATATACCGGTAAAGAAGATACGCAGGAAACGATTATCCGCCATATTCGCGACTATTTGAAACGGCAACCTTTATTAACTATTGTGCAGGATCGATTCATAGCTCTGTTAGAAGACGAGCAGAGTCACTTATTGGATGATGGAATCGGCTTATTAAAAGAAGGTGTCGCTACGGACGGATTCAGAAAAATTTTAGAACAATCGTTAAAGAAATGGCTGAACGAATCGAAGACGACACCTCATGTTATTGTTATGCTTAATCGCTTTACGGGTATGGTCGATATGAGCAAGATAGCCGCTGATGTACAAAGCGGCCTGTTGGCTTGGCTTACGAGTTGGGAAAAAGCGGACCCTGTTAAACGGCAGTGGTTATGCCGAAAACTGGAAATGCGCCTGTACTCCATGAACGGGCAGCTTACGTATACGGTACAGAGTTGGCAAGATAGATTTGTTGATTCTCTACCCATTGAAAAATGGTTTAAGGCCACCTATAAAACCAGCCAGAGCTATTTTGCCACAGGTCCTATAGGTAAGGAAAAGTTGCAGGATTTGTTGGAAAGTGAGTTTATGAATTATTTAGACTACTGCAATGAACATCCGGAAATCAAGCAATGGCTCGATGATCAGATTCGCCGCTGTGTTGAAGTGGTGCTCGAACACGAACACTCTCTTATCGGTGTCGCCGTACGTGAAGTATTGTCGGGGTTTGATAAGCGTAAATTCAACGAATTCTTGGAAAATAAAGTTGGTGAAGATTTGGCGTGGATTCGCATTAACGGGGCACTGGTAGGCTCAGTTATCGGCCTTCTGGTCTTCGGCTTTGTAGAAGGTCTTTATGCTCCTCACGTAGCTCCCTTTATCCGAGCGGTCTTCCTTTCATAAGAAAAAGCCATGGAAAAATCCATGGCTTTTCTGTTATTTAAGAGGACTGATCATATATTTAGCAGACTCTTTTATGAAATCATAAAAGAGTTGTTTGGCGAAGTAGTTGGAGGCATACATTTCTTCCGGATGAAATTGATAGGCTTGTAAATAAGGATAGTCTTGCAGCTCCAAAGCTTCTACTACACCGTCTTTGGCTCGGGCCGTTACTACCAGACCTTTGCCGACCTCTTTTACGGCTTGATGATGTAGCGAATTGACAGACCATTCCGTCTTTTTTAAAATGTCTTGTAATCGAGAGTGGGCTTCAATCATTATGGTATGTGCCGGAAGATCTCGATTTCCTTTTAAATTATGGGCAACGGATTCTTCGGGCATATAGGAGATATCTTGATACAAGGTACCGTCGTGGAAGACGTTCACAACTTGTAGGCCGCGGCAAATTGCCAGAATCGGTAGCTTTCTCTTTTCTGCCGATTCAAGGAGCAGAAAGTCAAAGCGATCACTTCCGGGATTTAGGGGTCCGCATTTCGGTAATACATCTTCACCGTAGCGGGGAGGATAGATATCTTGCCCACCTGATAAAAGCAGTCCGTCTAAATGAGATATCATATTTTCCACAGCTTCCGTATCATCCGTATACGGGAGGATAAAGGGTGTACCGCCGGCATCGGTAACTGCGCGGATATAGGCATCGTTAACACCTGAACGAAGGGGAGCTGGGCGGGTGTCAAAACAATTGCCGCTAATTCCGATAAGGGGTCTTAACATATGAATCGCCTCGTTTCGATTAATTTACAGTGTCAGTGATTCTAGCATAGGCTCAGGCCGGGTGTCAATGTAATAAAGGGGGAAAAATCATGCAAACCTATACGGTTGTGAATGAGAATATAATTAAGGACTTGGTCGCTATTGTAGGGAATAAGTATGTGCTGACGGAAAAGGACAGACTTGTTTTATACGGTCAAGATGAGGGGGCGGAGCGTAAAGCTTATAGATTGCCCGAAGCCGTGGTATTACCGGCCACGACAGAAGAGGTAGCCGCTGTGATACAACTGGCTGTCAAATACCATATAGCCGTCATTCCCCGCGGTGCCGGAACAGGTCTTGAAGGCGGGGCTGTGGCTAATCAGTATGGAGGCATTATATTGTCGACAGAACGCATGAATGCCGTTTTGGAAATTAATGACGAGTGCCTGTATGCACGTGTTGAAGCAGGGGTTATTACAGCAGATTTGCAGAGAATGGCCGCTGCAAAGGGACTTCTTTATGCCGGGGACCCCTGTAGCGGTGACATTTGCTTTATAGGCGGTAATGCGGCTACCAATGCCGGCGGCAATCGTGCCGTAAAGTACGGGACGACACGAGATCAGGTTTATGCCGTTAAAATGGTAACGCCTAAAGGGGAGATTGTCGAATTGGGCGGTCGCCTGAAAAAGTCCTCTACCGGATATGCTTTAGAAAAAGTTGTTATCGGAGCCGAAGGAACTTTGGGAATTATTACGGAAGTTACTGTCCGGCTGGTTCCCTTGCCCCCTGTAAGCGTCCATATACTGTCTGTTTTTTCATCGGCACAGGAGGCGTTGTCACTGGTAACCGTCTTACCTAAAAATCGGATAGAGACAACTTGTCTGGAATTTATGGATAATGAATCGATACGTGCCGTAGAGCGTTTTACAGGAGAGCGACAAGTGGCGTCTGAAAAGGGTAATTATATGATCATTCAGGTAGATTGCCGCAATGAAGATGAGGCTGACGACATTTGTATGCAGGTTGATAAAATTTGTCGGACCTGCGGGGCTACAGAGGTTTTTATGGCTGATGCCGATAAAATTTGGAAGGCACGAAAGATTTTTTCCGAAGCCTCCGGGGCAGAAGGGCCTGTCGCTATGGAGGACTTTGTTGTTCCCCCGGATTGTATTGCAGAGCTTCTTCAGGAATTGCAGAATATCGGTGAACGTACGGAGTTGTGTTTTCGTGGCGTAAGTCATGCGGGAGACGGCAATATTCATTTGGATATTTTAAGAAACGGACTGACTGATGCAGAATGGGAACGACGTTTGGCAGAATACGAAAAAGAAGCCTATACCGCTGTTTATGCCAAAGGGGGCAAGATATCAGGAGAACACGGTATAGGAACTGTCAGAAAGGCCTTTATGGTAACGTATACGGACCCTGTGGAGCTTGAATTAATGAAGGCTCTGAAAAAGGCCTGGGATCCGGATTTAATTTTGAACCCCGGAAAAATTTTTGATATTGATAAATAAAAAAGGTAGCCCTTGCAGTATGACTGTGAGGGTTACCTTTTTTATTTAACGGGAACGCCTGTGCCGTCAAACTTCGGAATGAAGCGACTATCGGCACTTTCTTCTTCCTGTACAAAGCCGTCTTCAATGGTCGTCGAAAACAAATATTGCTCTACTTGGCTGTATTCGGAAGCTGTCAAAGGATGAGCGATTTCCGGATACTCATGAGCCTTACCGTGCGGTGTGTACTGGCGCATAAGGCTGAATAGGACCTGGCCTTATGAAAAGTTGTTTTCCACCCAATCTATGACTCGTTTGGAGTTTTCCGTGTTTCCCGGCAAAATAAGGTGCCGAATAATAACGCCACGCGTCAACAATCCCCGGTCATCCATCTCAAAGGGGCCGGTTTGTTCGTACATTTCTTTGATAGCTCGTGTAGCTACCCGGGGATAGTCAGAAGCGGCACCATAGCGAGTGGCTGCAGCCTCGTCCAGATACTTTAAGTCGGGTAGCCAAATTTGAACTTTGTCTTTTAAAAGACGTATAGTTTCAATCTTTTCATAACCGCCACAATTATAGATCACCGGAACCGACAAGTGGGTATCCAGACTTTCGGTTACGGCTCGTATGTAATGAGTCGGTGTGACCAGATTGATATTATGTGCTCCTTGAGAGATAAGATCGGTATAGATCTTTTTTAGGATTTCAGGGGTTACGGCAATGCCTGAATCTCGATGACTGATTTCCGCATTTTGACAAAAAACGCATTGTAAGTTACACCCGCCGAAAAAAACGGCACCAGATCCGTTTGTGCCGCTAATGCACGGTTCTTCCCAATGATGCAGTGCGGCTCTGGCCACAGTAGGTTGAAAGGCTTTACGGCAAAACCCTGTTTTCAGCGGCACGGCATTTGCGTAGAGGGAACGTGCCATATTACAATTTCGGGGGCAATCATTACAAATTAAGGTCTGAGAATCTTCCATAGTCTTACCTATCCTTGTTAGCTGGTTTTCATGTTTCTTCATAAAAGAAGAGGTCGACCTTAGTATAAGGTCGACCTCTTTCAGATGCAAGGTAGTCGTATAACAAATTAGTGTACTTCTACCGTTTCTTCATCAAAGTGTTTAGCAGCGGGATCGCTGTTTTCCATTTCCTTCAAACGTTTGAGTTCGATAGCTTCTACAGTTTCTGTAGTATCATAGTTTGCCGGAACTGTCTTAGCAAGGTAGATACATTTACGAATCGAAGCAATGCTGATGATGATAACGAAGACTGCCATGATTGCAGATACACTAAAGAGCAACCATTCACCCTTCGGTAAGTAGATTTCAAACATGTTCAGGAAGTCTGCGTAGAAGATAACAACCGTGAGGAATACCCAGGGGATAATCGTTACCCAGAGGTAGCGTGCCTTACCCATGCTGCAGATAACAACAGAAGATACGGCAAGGGTAATGATAGCCAGCAACTGGTTCGATACACCGAAGATAGGCCAAATGGTGGATAAGTTACCTTGAAGTACAATGTAGCCCCAAGCACCGGAGATGAGAGCGGATGCAATCAATGCACCGGGGAGCCAGTGGGGATCGGCAAACTTCGGAACTACGCGTCCAATGAGTTCTTGCAACATGTAACGACCGACACGCGTGCCGGCATCGAGGATTGTCATAATAAACAATGCTTCGAACATAATACAGAAATGATACCAGTAGTTCATGAGGTGATCAAGACCGGGAATACTGGAGAAGATAAATGCCATGCCGACTGCCAAGGAAACGGCACCGCCCGGACGATGAGCAACGTCTTCACCGACCATATGGCTGAGCTGAGGTAAATCTACTACAGGCATGTTGAGTGCCGCAAAGTGTTCAGCTGTCGAGTTGATAGCAAAATAGTCGTTAGGAATTAAGCTTGTTGCTGCGATTAAGGCCATCATGCCGACAAAACATTCCGTAAGCATAGCACCGTAGCCGACAGGCAAGATGGAACGTTCGTTCATGAGCATCTTCGGTGTCGTACCTGTGCTGATCATGCAGTGGAATCCGGAAATAGCACCGCAAGCGATGGTAATAAAGATGTAGGGAATAACAGGACCCGTAATAACAGGGCCGCCACCGGAAACAAACTGTGTTACAGCCGGCATTTGGATGGTCGGCATAACGATGATAATACCGAGAGCCAAAGCACCGATAGTACCGATTTTCATGTACGTGGACAAATAGTCACGCGGAGCCAACAACAACCAAACGGGCATTGCGGCAGCGATAAAGCCGTAGATAATGAGTGATACGCCAATGCCGTGAGCACTGATTGTAAAGAGAGGTGCCAAAGTGGGGCTGGCAGCTACAGACGGGCCGAGGACAACGGCGAGTAAGGTAAGGACGACACCGATAACCGTACCTTCACGGATTTTACCGGGACGTAAATAATGCATGTAAATACCGATAAATACAGCGATAGGAATCGTCATACCGATAGTAAACGTACCCCAAGGGCTGTCATGCAACGCGTTAACGATAACAACGGCCATACCTGCCATAGCCAGGATGTTAAGGAAGAGTACGGCAAGAGACGTTACCAAACCGATACTGCCGCCCATTTGGTGTTTAGCAATTTCGGCAATGGATTTACCGTCATAACGCATAGATGCAAAAAGAATAACCATGTCATGAACACTACCGGCTAAAACGCCGCCGATAAGAATCCACAATGCGCCGGGTAAGTACCCGAACTGAGCAGCAATGACAGGACCGACCAAAGGACCGGCACCGGCAATGGCTGCGAAGTGATGACCGAAAACAACGTATTTGTTTGTCGGTACGTAGTCATGACCGTCTTCAAAACGGAATGCAGGAGTTACTTTATATTGGTTTACTGCAAGCACTTTAGTTGCAATGAATGCACCGTAGAAACGGTATGCCAATACAAAGACTAATGCTGAAATAATGACTAGAAACAAGCCGTTCATATTAAGTGAACCTCCTTCTGAAAATACATATATATGTTACATTAACTATATATATCAGCTATATTATATACTACCGCCCTGAAAAGACAAGTGAAAGATAGTACAAAAGGCGGCCAAAAGAGGTAATGTCACATTAAATATACTATATATTGTATATAGTAATAAGAACAGGGGCGAAATTAACGATAGTGATTTGATATAATTGTATATTCCCAATGCATACGTAAGTGGATTTGTGGGAATTTCGTATAAATGGTGTACAAAAAAGGTATGGTTTGTGCTATAATAACCCCAACGGCCAGTCTATTATTATTGTGTTGAAGGAGATTGTAATATGATAACGCAAGTAAACAGTACAAACTATAAAGAAGTTGTAGAAAACTCAAACGTTCCCGTGTTATTGGATTTCAGTGCTGAATGGTGCCCCCATTGCCAAGCTCTTTTGCCGGTACTTAACGGCTTATCCGAAAAATTAGCGGGCAAGGTGGCATTTGTAGCGATTGACACGGATGAAAGCCCCGAGTTGGCCCAAGCAAGGAGCATTGAATATATCCCGGCTCTCTTCGTTTATAATCAGGGAAAATACAGCGACATGCTGATTGCACCTAAAACAGAAGGAGAAGTAGAAGACTTTTTGAAGAAGAACGGCGCTTTATAGGGGCGGTGGAAGTACAACATAAAAGAGGGTCTGCAGTTTAAAATTGCAGACCCTCTTTGCATGAGTATTTTATTAAAAGCCATCGTTTTTAAAATGCCTTAGGACTCCAAAAGAAAAGTGGGTTTAGAAGAAGACTGATTATGGTATAATTATCGCCTTATATTGGGAAGATATATAAATGGGGAGATACGGAGGCAATCAGCATGGGGCTTCAAACTCTTTTTGCAGACAAATGGACAGTTAAACGATATGATACCGAAAAACAAAAGTATATACAGGCAAAACTAACAGACGACCCGGAATTTATGCACTTCATTGTCGGAATCGTTACATTTGCGTAAGGGGGTTTGAAGATGACTTTATTACAACAGCTTGCGGACACGGTAGAGGCATACGAACGTAAGTACGGGGAGGATTCCCTCGACAGGGTTCTGGATATTGACCCGTTAGACAACACCGATGAGGGAATCAGACGGAAAATCAGCACGTTACAACGGGCCATTGATACGGGCAAGCCGTTGGAGCAAGTGCCCGTGGAGGTTTGGGAACGGCTTATTTTTTAACCGTAAGGGAAAACATATTTAACACAGCACTCACAATCGTGGGTGCTTTTTTCATGCCTTTTTGGTATTGCAGGCGAAAAAGAACAAGACCGTAGCGAGTGGTGTAGCCCTCGAAAATAAAGCGTAACAGGAAGGAGTCATAAGAATGATGAAAGAAGAGTTAAAGGCGTTAGGCGTAACTGACGAAGCTGCGGATAAGATTGTGGAAGATTACGGCAAGAATTACGTATCAAAAGCACAATTCAACGCAACGAACGAAGAGAAGAAGGCAGCCAAAACGGACTGGCACAAATCAAAACGGAACTGGACGGCCTAAAAGAGAAAGCCAAAGGCAACGAGGATTTGAGCAAGCAAATTGAAGATCTCAAAAAGCAAAGCGAAGCCCGTGAACAAGAATATGCATAGAAAGTTAAAAACATGGAAATCGCCGGGATTGTCGACCGTGCTTTATTAACGGCCAAGACTAAGAGCGTAAAGGCCGTGCGTGCCTTACTCGACCTTAATGGTGCCGAGGTCGGAGACGGGAAAATCAAGGGCCTCGATAAGCAGATTGAGAAGCTCGTAACAGAGGCCGGGTATCTCTTCGACGACGATAAGACGGAACAGGCTATCAGGAAGAACGATAGTCAGATCCAGTCAGCGGCCCGGGTGAAATCGGATAGAACGGTCGTAACGGTTGACGAAGAACGGCAAAAAGTCGACGTGTATAAAATCAACTTGCGGAACAACCATAAAATTAAAGCAGGCGGCACGTACATAGACGGCAAGCCGTACCTATCGATTGGCTATCAGGCAGGACGAATCGAAGGAATCATACACGCCGACGTCACGGGCGTTCAGGGCGGTACCGTAATGTACACAATTAAAGAATGGTAACGAAAAAGGCCTCCGAATAATCGGGGGCCTTATTTTTTATGCTTGCGGTACAGTAATAAAAATCGCTTAGCATTGCGGTTTGTGTATAGAAAATATATATTTATCGCTTGCAATTATAATCCATATAGACTATAATATAATCATAGAGAGGAGGTGAACAGATGATAGATATAGAAAAAGCCCTTCAAGATATTGCTAATGTAATCGGAATCCTGGCAGGAGCGATTACAATCGCAAAGCTCTTAAAGGGCAAAGACAAATAGAAAGGACGGGGCAACGAGCCCCGTTCTTGCCTATATCTATTATATATCATGAAAATTTTAATGGCAACGTTATTACTGTTAAGCGTAGTACGAGCTTTCGTGGCTCAAGATTTACTATCCATTTTATCGACAATCGTTTTGACGATAGCACTATTGTTATTGATAAGAAAGGATTAATACAATGAGATTCGACGATATTATGACAATAGCCGAAGCAAGCGAACGCTTCGGTCGTGCAGCAAGTACACTTAAGCAGGCGTGCCTATCTGGTCGCCTGGTTGAAGGTGAAGAATGCCGCAAATCCGGCGGCGTATTGTTGGTAACCAAACAAGGCATGGAACGGCTTTACGGAAAGGAACAGCCGAAACAGACATACTATTTCGCCGAATTACAGAACGCCGGCAGTTATAGGAAAGCGGAAAAACTCAAGGCTACAAGCCTTCGGGCTGCAAAGCGTGAAGCCAGTATGCGGCAGGTATTTCAAGGCACAGTACTAGAAATTGGCAATAGCGTAAATACAGACGGGTTTATTTTGAATCCTATCGCTCGTAAAGAAGACGGAAAAACATGGGAAGATTTGATTTAATTATTAAACACACTCGATAACTAGATACGCCCCTCGTAATGAGGGGTCTATTTTTTTCGTAGTAAAATAAGTAACCTGACGGCAAAAATTCGGCAAAAATTATATGTAAATTGCATTTTTCTGTGCGTTGTTTTGCGGGGTGCAAAGCTTTGTTTTTTTGTGTTGCGATGCCGTATAATGAAATGGCGTGAAAATTAAAAACGAAACTCGTATAATATGCCGTAATACTAAGGAGGAGATGGGATGGAAAGGCTTATAGAAGAATTACGGGCTCGTATTGTCGCCCCGCAACGAAGCCTTGAAGTGCGGGTTCAAGATGAGTTGAAATACGGAGATATAAATAATCCCGAATTAATACGGACAGCATCGCGTCTGGCCGGGATTTTCGGATCTGTAAAGCCGCAACCTCTGCAAAAAGGATTGGTTGTTTTTGCAGCTGACCATGCTGTAAACGGAGCGGAAAATAAGACGAAAGGTGCGGACAGCCATACAGAAGCTGAACGGATTGCAACCTCTAAGGATGAGTTGAACAAGGCGGCTCATAAGGCGGGAGTTGGGGTCCTTTTATTGGATATGGGCCTACAAAATCCTTTAATTGAATCCCCGGGTGTTCAATCATTGCGAGTGGCGGCAGGGAGTCATTACTTTGCACAAGGGGCGGCGATGACGAGACAGGCGACGGAAGATGCATTTATGATCGGTGTAGATATTGCACAACGTTTGGCAGATGAAGGCTATACGGCACTGGGCATAGGGAATGTAGGTGAACGCTGGCCCTTGACTGCTTTGGCTGTAACGGCCGTGTTTTTCCGAAACCGACTTGTAACGGAACCGGAATCAACGAAACAGCGTGAAGCGGCTGAGAGATTTTTATCTCTTATAGATGAAACCGGTGTTGTAGCAGATCGACCGATTCAACTGCTGGAGCGAATCGGGTCTCCCGATTTGGCGGCTATGACCGGATTTATCCTTTCGGCAGCAGGACGAAAAATACCCGTTGTTTTGGACAATGCATTGACTGTTGCGGCCTTTTTAATAGGAGAGGCTATTTGTGAAGGTGTGCGTGATTATGTGTTTACATCCGTAGCCTATGATGAGCCTGTACAGGTTATGCAGTTTAAAGGAGCCGGATTACAGGCCCCGCTTGCGGGCAAGGGACTGTGTGATCGAGGAATGGGGAGTGTAGCCGGTTTGTCATACTTGGAAAGTGCCGTAACGATTTTGCATGAACAGGGCTGTAAGCAATAATAACAATCATTCGATAATCCTTACGGATGACGGTATAAAGTGGCTGAGACGGCGGTATTACTAGACTTTGCTGCCGTTTTTTCATATAATAAATTAGATATGTATATTTAGGGAGGGCCTTATGGCGGATAGAGCGTTTTTTGATGAACTCATCGGTCATGAACAACTGAAAAAACGCTGGATTCACCTTATCGAGGAAGGTCGAGTACCACACGCTTCTATTTTTTCCGGCCCGGCAGGGACGGGGAAAACCGTGGCAGCAGTGGCTCTTGCGTCGGCTCTTGTAGGACGAAAAGTATTGCAACACATTGATTTTTCAGCACCTGACAGTATGATCCATGACGGGGAAGATGTATTTTATATAGGGCCTGAAAAATCTATGCTGAAAACCGCTCAGTTTCGGGATTTGCAGGAAATTATTTCTTTGCGGGGCAGTGCACAGGATATACGTGTTTTTATTATCGACCATGTAGAAACCATGAATGCCGAATTTGCGAATCGTATGTTGAAGACCCTGGAAGAGCCGGCAGAGGGTATCGTGTTTATTTTGATTACAGATAAACCCGCGGCCTTATTGCCTACAGTTGTGTCGCGTTGCGTCATGTTTAGGTTCGATTCGGTAGGAACGGATGAGCTTACGGCAGCTTTGAAGACTCGCTATAAAGGGGATGAGGGACTTTGTGAAGAAGCGGCTTTTTACAGCGGCGGTAATGTTAAGGCGGCATTGGACTATTTGCATGCACGGTCATCTCTTGCGCCCGAGCGGGCATTTTATTTTTTGAAGACTGTTAAAGAAAGCCCCGTGCCTTTTGCCGAATGGTCTGCGTATTCGGTGTCATTTCATGAATCCGAGTCTGTAGAGGTCATGCAATTTATATTGCGTATTTTACGGGATCTCTTGTTGTTGAGAGTCGGTGTTTCCATAGAAAAAATACAGTTAAAACGCTATGCCACGGAGTTGTCGGCAATTGTATTACAATGGCCGGAGGATGAGATACAGCAGGGTATCAAGGCTGTAGAAGAGGGGCTTGAAGGCGTTTCCAGATATGTGAATATACATTTGATTTGGGATTATATTTGTCTCACATTTCTCCAAGGAAGGGGATTGTATTAGTTGATTGTAGTCGGTATTCGTTTTAAACCGGCCGGGAAGGTCTATTACTTTGACCCTGCCGGCATAGACCTGGATATACAAGACGGAGTTATAGTTGAAACCGCCAGGGGCACAGAGTTCGGTACGGTAGTTATAGAGCCGCGTGAAGTAGAAGAGTCGGAGGTTGTGCAACCTTTAAAACCCATCGTTCGGCGTGCTACTACCAAGGATTTGCAGCAGGCGTCGAAGAATAAGGAACGGGAAAAAAGGGCGTTCGGGATTTGTCTTGAAAAAATTGAGAAGCACAAGTTGCCTATGAAATTAATTGATGTGGACTATACTTTTGACATGGGCAAAATCATTTTTTTCTTTACGGCTGACGGTCGCATCGATTTTCGAGAGCTTGTGCGTGATTTGGCATCCGTATTTCGTACTCGGATTGAGTTGCGACAAATCGGTTTGCGTGACGAAGCAAAGATGATCGGCGGTATGGGATACTGTGGTCGGCCGTTATGCTGCGCCGCTTTCTTAGGAGATTTCAAGCCCGTGTCCATTCGCATGGCAAAGAGTCAAGGCATGTCATTAAACCCCACCAAGATTTCCGGTATTTGCGGTCGGCTCATGTGTTGCCTGCGGTATGAAAATTCGTTGTACACATCGGGAGAATTGCAATGTCAGTCCTGTCATAAGTGCGGTGAGCAGCAAAAGCCCCCGACAGTAGGTAAGAGAGTCATTACCGATGAAGGCTTGGGTACGGTCTTACGAGTTCATGTTAAGACTCATACGGTACGCGTTCAGCTTGAATCGGGACAGACTGTGAATGTAGCATGGAATGATGTGGCGGAACCGGAAAATGACGATTAAGCTCAATGAAAATGAGCGTCTGGATAACTTGGTTCTGGACGGCATGAAGCTGATTCAGAGAAATGATGAATTTTGTTTTTCTCTGGATACCGTGTTATTAGCCCATTTCGGAGATATCGTTAAAGGCACCGCTCTTGATTTGGGAACCGGAACAGCGGCTATTCCGCTTATCCTGTCGGCTCGCGGAGCTACGGAGATTACGGCTCTTGAGCTGAATCCCGTCATGGCGGATATTGCGGCACGCAATGTGGTATTGAACGGAAAAGAGAGCTGTATTGTTGTTCGCAGAGGCGACTATCGCCGCATAGAGGAGCTTTTCCCGTCAGGAAGCTTTTCCGTGGTTTATGCCAATCCGCCGTACCGTGAGTTATTTCGCGGTGCCGCCAGTGATAAAATCGGGGTAAGGAGAGCCAGACATGAAGAAACGGCAACGCTGAATGATGTGTTGAAGGCGGCAGCATATGCGTTGAAGTTTCACGGTCGATTTCGTATGGTACATACGGCAGAGCGTCTGGCGGAGATCCTGTCAGCCATGAAAGAAGCGGCTATAGAACCGAAGGTCCTACGGCTTGTTTACGGCCATGAGGATAAGGATGCCAAGTGTTTTTTGGTAGAGGGGGTTCGCGGCGGAAAGCCGGGTATGATTGTACAAAGCCCCCTGGTGGCACATAATCGAGATGGAACTTATACAAAAACCGTTTTGCACTTTTACGGAAAGGGTTAACCATTATGGCGGAAGTATTTCAAAAAGGAACTTTATATTTGTGTGCTACGCCTATCGGTAATTTGGAAGATATTACATACCGGACGGTGCGTTGTCTGAACGAGGCCGATGTAGTTGCAGCTGAAGATACACGTCATACGAAGCTTCTCTTTTCGGCTTATCATATAGAAACTCCCTTATTCAGTTATCACGAACACAATAAGGCGGACAAGGGTCCCGTATTGATTGAGCGATTAAAAAAGGGGGAGATGGTGGCCCTTGTCAGTGATGCAGGCATGCCCGGTATTTGCGATCCCGGGAGTGACTTGGTACGAGAAGCGTTGGCGGAAAATATTCCTGTAGTACCTTTGCCGGGGGCTAATGCGGGATTGACCGGTTTGATTGCGTCGGGTCTCGATACGACCTTGTTTACCTTTGTCGGCTTTTTGCCGAAAACAAAGCGTCATCGAAGGCCGGCCCTGGAGCGACTTAGAAATCTGTGCGGAACGCTCATTCTTTATGAAGCACCGCATCGTATAGAAGGCGTGTTACGTGAAATAGAAGAGGCGCTTGGTGACAGACCGACAGTCTTGTGTCGGGAGTTGACCAAGAAGTATGAGGAATACATTCGCGGAACTTTGAGTACTGTACGCAGACATTTGCAGGAACAAGGGTGTCGAGGGGAGTTTGTCATTTTAATCGGCAGCAGTACTGATGCCGAGACAAAACGGCAAGTTGAGACAGATTATATAGAGGTACTACGACAACTCGTGACGGCGGGAACGGATAAAAAAGAAGCTATCCGCCTTACGGCGGAACGTTGCGGAGTGCCTAAGAGAGATGTATATAAGGCGGCCTTGGATTTATAAAACAGCTGTTAATTTATATGGATAGAAGGGACGGCTCATTTGCCGTCAACAGGAGGGATTTATTCATGTCAAATAAAGAAAAGAAAACTTATTATATTACTACGCCTATTTATTATCCCAGTGCTAAACTGCATATCGGCCATACGTATTGCACGACAATTGCCGATTCCTTGGCCAGATTTCATCGTTTGCGCGGTGACGATACTCTTTTTATAACCGGGTCGGACGAACACGGTCAAAAAATTCAGCGGGCTGCCGAAGCACAGGGAATGAAGCCCATCGAGTATGTAGACGGCATTGTAGCCTTGTTTAAAGATTTGTGGAAGCGTTTGAATATATCTAACGATGTTTTTATCAGGACAACAGAGCCGCGACATGAACGAGTGGTTCAAGATTTGATGCAACGTTCCTTTGATAACGGTGATATTTATAAATCTGAATACGAAGGCTGGTATTGTACGCCTGATGAAACCTTCTGGCCGGAAAACAAGTTGCCTGACGGTAAGCACGTCTGCCCCGATTGCGGCCGTCCGTTGGAATTGGTAAAAGAGGAAAGCTACTTCCTGCGCCTTAATAAATATGCCGACAGATGGCTTGAATTCATTAAAGAAAACCCTGATTTCATTCAGCCTGAATCGCGTTGCAACGAAATGATTGCTTTCGTTAAGAGCGGCTTGGAAGATCTTAGTATTTCGCGTACATCCTTTGATTGGGGTATTAAGGTGCCTTGGGATCCGAAGCATGTTGTTTATGTCTGGTTTGATGCTTTGGCTAATTACCTGACAGCGGCCGGGTATTTGGAAGACCCGGAAAATTTTGATAAATTTTGGCCGGCATCCTTGCATTTAGTGGGCAAAGAAATTGTGCGATTCCATACGATTATTTGGCCCATTATGCTCATGAGTTGCGGTCTTCCTTTGCCGAAGAAAGTATTCGGACACGGCTGGCTTATTGTAGACGGCACGAAGATGAGTAAATCATTGGGTAACGTTGTCGATCCCGTACCCTTGATTGAACGGTACGGAGCTGATGCATTGCGCTACTATTTGCTAAAAGAAGTGCGTTTGGGACAGGACGGGAATTTCTCATTGCCGACCTTTATTAATCGTATAAACGCTGACTTAGCGAATGATTTGGGTAACTTATTGCAACGTACCTTGGCTATGGTCGAAAAGTATGAAGAAGGCGTTGTTGCCGGTCCGACAGATAAAGAAGCGGTTGATGACGAATTGGCGGCATTGGCGGTCGAAACGGTTCGCAAGTTCGAAACCGAAATGGACGATATGAAAATTGATGACGCTTTAAATGATATTTGGGGTCTTATCAGACGAAGCAATAAGTATATTGATGAAACCGTGCCGTGGGTTTTGGCTAAAGATGCCGACTGCGTAGGACGATTACGTACAGTTTTATACAACTTAATGGAATCGTTACGAATTATTTCCGTTCTTGTCAGTCCTGTTATTCCTGCCAGTGCGGAAAATATGTGGACGCAACTCGGCTTGAAGAATTTTAAAGAGGTTAAGCTTTCAGATGTGGCTGTATGGGGAGGCTACCCGGTAGGCACACATATAGATAAAGGAGAAGCTCTTTTCCCGCGTTATGACTTGGCGGAAGAAGTGGCGGAAGCTCCCGTTGATGAAAAGGCGGCTGTCGATGTAGTACCTGCAGCCAAAGAACCGCTTAAGCCCGAAATCGATATCGATACATTCGGAAAAACGGATTTGCGCGTCGGTATTGTTTTGGCTTGTGAAAAGGTGCCTAAGACATCAAAATTGTTGAAGTTGCAAATTGATTTGGGCACAGAACAGCGGCAAATTGTCAGCGGCATTGCCAAGTATTACAAACCGGAAGATATGGTAGGTAAACATGTCATCGTCGTTACGAACTTAAAGCCGGCTACTCTTTGCGGAGTTGAATCTTACGGTATGCTATTGGCCGCTTCAGACGGCAACGATAATTTACAAGTTATCTTTGCCGACTCCATGGCGGCAGGAAGTCGAGTACGCTAATGCTCTTTGATACACATTGCCACATTAACGATGAAGCCTATAAAGATGATCGTGCGGAAATGATGGCACGGGCATTTGAAGCCGGGGTAGGTTGTATGGTTTGCCCCGGTACGGGCGTGGATACATCGGCCTCGGCAATTGAATTAGCCCGCGTTTATGATGAGGTTTACGCAGCTGTAGGATATCATCCTGAAGAGGCTGCGGCTGCGACGGACGAAGGGTTTGCGCAGATGAGGTCATGGCTTTGTCAGGAACCCAAGGTGGTGGCCATCGGCGAAGTCGGCTTGGATTACCATTGGCCCGAACCGTCTCGACAGATACAACAGAATGTTTTCATTGAACAGGTCAAGATGGCAGCGGAACTGGATATTCCTTTAATTATTCATGACCGGGAGGCACACGGTGATACGGTAGATATTTTACGTAAGTACGGAAAGGGTTGTCGCGGTGTTTTTCACTGCTATTCCGGTAGCTATGAAATGGCTAAAGAATTGATAAACATGGGTTTCTATCTCGGTTTCGGCGGTACGACGGTATTTCCTAAATCATTAAAATTAAAGGATATTGTTGCACGCCTGCCGGAAGACCGAATTCTGATAGAAACGGATTGTCCGTATTTGACGCCGCCGCCGTATCGGGGTAAACGTAATGAACCGGCTTATGTCCGTTTTGTAGCTGATGAAATTGCCGTGTTGAGGGGAACGGACAGTGCACATATCCGAAAGATGACGTGGGAGAACGGGAAGCGGCTTTTCGGACTTTTGTAGAGGAAAGGTATGAAAAAGAAAGATGTAAAAATTACAATTATCGATTCCCTCGGACCTAAAGGTTGTCATAGAGGGCATCGTGTAGGGGATACGTTCAGCTATGATAAGGACCGGGGACGTATTTGTCCTATGGCCATGCATGTCGCCTTTCCGTATATCGATATTTTGAGATACGGAGGGGCCATACCGGATCAACCGGAAGGAACGGCTGTGTTTTGCTGTCCCGATGTGGACGTTATCCACGTGTTTAAATTAGAACTTGAATCGAATAAATAATAAATTGACGGCGGAAGGTTGAGTCCCTCCGCCGTATTATATTTGCAAAACATAATACGCAAAAATATAATAAATACTTGCAAAAAAGTAATAACAGGGCGTAAAATGAACGTACAGAGACGTGAGGCATAAAGCGAAAATCTTTGGTAAAAGAAGGCGGTTTTATGTTGGATTTCAGGATGTACACGTTTTTGAGCGTCTGTCGCCACATGAACTTTACGCATGCAGCGTCAGAACTCCATCTTACCCAACCGGCGGTGACGCAACAGATTCACTGGCTTGAACGCTACTACCGAACTAAACTTTTTTCGTATAACGGGAAAAAGTTGCGCCTTACCGGTGCGGGGAGATTACTCCGTATGGCGGCAAAGAACGTATATCATGATGATACGGTTGTGAAGCGGCAGATCGAGCAATTTCGAACGCATAGTCGCAGTTTGTTGCTCGGCGTGACTCCGACCGTTTCGGAGCATGATATCGGAGGTAAGCTTATTGAGTTTTTGCACCGATCCGGGAAAAAAGGAATTTCAGTTCGTATAGATACGACAGAAGAACTGACAAAGGCCCTGGAAGTAGGCTTTCTGGATTTTGCCGTTGTCGACGGGCCGGTAGAGGGGGACGGGATCGACAGCATGGCTTTCCATACGGAAAAACTGATTTTATGTTGCGGTAAAAGTTATGATATAGATAGAAGCATTGACTTAGAAGAGTTGAAAAGACATAAGCTCCTACTTTGCGGCAGTCACCTGGGGTCGCGACGGTTATTTGAGCAGTGCCTGGAGGAGCAACGGCTTACGTTGGAATCGTCTTTTAGGTATATTGATTTAGGGACCGATGAGATTGTAAAGCGATTTGCTTACGGAAACTGCGGAGTTGCCGTTGTTTATGAAGGAGTCGTCCATGAGGACTTGCGGGCTCGGCGGTTACGACGCATCCGGGTCGTGGGGATTACCGGTAAGGATTCCTTCTCTTTGGTTTGGAAGGAGTCGCGTATGAGTCGAGAAGAAATTATGCGTATATATCAGGGGTATTCGGACTGCGTATGTCGATGAAGTTTGTAAAACAGGAAAACCGCTGTACGGGGGAAATCCGTACAGCGGTTTCTTTATGTGTAAGTCTAGTCAGAGTTTTTGTAAAACTCTTTGAAGAATTCAACCCACATGCGAGTGGGATGAGAGAGAAAGCCCTTGCTTTTCCAAACCATGGCCAAGGTCCACGTAATTTGGGGATCTATAAGGGGAACGGTTACCAGACGAGTCGGGTCCAGTCTTTTACAGATTGATTCGGGCAGCAAGGCAATACCCATTTGAGTATGTACCATTTCGCCCATAAAGTCCCAGTGACTGGTTTGCCCGACAATGTTCGGGCGCGCCGATATTTTTTGATAAAATGAACGAACATAAGAATAAAGAGAGAAGCTTTCAGGATAGTAAATCAGCGGTTCGTCTTTAATTTCCTGTAAGGTAATTCCCTTTTTCTTAGCCAGCGGATGATCGGGCCAGAGTACGACACGTAAATATTCCTGATCGAAAATAAAGAAGTCGTAGGGAGTATCCGCATTAATCGGCAAGGCTACGAAGCCCGCCTGAATGAGCCCGTTATCAATAGAGGAAATAACATCGTGTGAGCCTACTTCAGCCAGTTCCACCTTGATGTCCGGAAATTTTTCGGAAAAATGGTGGATAAACGGAGATATAAAGGTAGAGCCGATCATAGGCGGTACACCGATGGAAACGGTGCCGGAATTGAATTGGTGCGGGGATCCCAGCTCGTCGCTGATTTGTGCCAACTGATCGATTACCGATTCCACTTTGGGAAGGAGATAGGCGCCGATTTCCGTTAACTCCACGTGCTTTCCCGTTCGGTTAAACAGCTGTACTTGCCAGTAGTTTTCCAGGGCCTTGATACCCTTACTGATAGAGGGCTGGCTGATGTGGAGTGAATGGGATGCTTTGGTAAAGCTTTTTTTGTGAGCTACTTCAATGAAGTAGGTTAATTGGAACAAATCCATGGACGAATGCCTCGTTTCTAAAATGTTACATTTATACCTAATTTCTTAAAATATTATGCTTATACATAGTACCATATTTCATAAGAGAATAGAACAAGAAAATGGCTTTGTCTATATTTATTTTGAACAAAATTGTATAATGTTATAACCGACGGGAAAGGGGGAAGTTTTGTGGTCAGACGATGGATTATGCACGTCGATATGGATGCTTTCTATGCGTCTGTAGAACAAAGAGATAACCCCGAACTTCGCGGTCGTCCCGTCATTGTAGGCGGTACAAGTGATCGCGGTGTTGTTGCCACGGCTTCCTATGAAGCACGAGCTTACGGTGTTCATTCTGCACTGGGCACAAAGAAGGCCAGACAATTATGTCCCGACGGGATCTTTTTGCCTCCGCGGATTGCCTATTACCGTACTATTTCCCGTCAAATCAGGAAGATATTCGAAGGGTATTCACCGTATATCGAGCCGCTTTCTTTGGATGAAGCATTTTTAGATATATCGGGGTTGTATGGATATTATAAGGATGTTTTGGAAGTCGGGCGGGCTGTAAAGAAGGACATTAAAGAACAGACCGGTCTTGTTGCATCGGCCGGTATCGGACCGAATAAATTTCTGGCTAAGCTTGCATCCGATTTGGACAAACCCGACGGATTGGTCTGTATTCCTTATGGAAAAGAAGAGGAATTGTTAGCACCTTTACCTATTCGTAAGATTTGGGGTGTCGGCAAGGTAACGGAAAATCGCCTTTTAGCTGCCGGGTACGATACAATAGGCAGTATTGCGGCTGCCTCTCCCGATAAGTTGCGCCCTCTTGTAGGTAATCAGGCTGAGCGGCTTTATGAATTGGCTCACGGAAGAGATTACAGACGAGTTGAAACAGCTCAGCAGGTGAAATCGATAGGCAATGAACAAACATATGAAAATGACTTGGTCTTACAGGAAGATGTGGATCGGCAGTTACGTCTCTTGGCTGAAGAAGTAGCACATCGCTTGCGTAAACACGGGTTGATGGGGCGTACAATAACTTTGAAAATACGGTATAATGATTTTACGACAGAGACGAGGTCGGAGTCGTCTGAATCTATAGGTCTTTATACAGAAGAACAGCTTTATTTTTCCGCACGAAAGTTATATGCTAAGAAGATAAGAAAGGGTTCTGTACGGTTACTGGGGATTACGGTCAGTAAATTGCAGACCGCCATTATCCAGGACTCTCTCTTTGCGAAAGACCCGATAACCAAAAAACGGTTAGCCGATGAAAAGGTAACGACGGCTATCGATAAATTACAGGAACGATTCGGAAGAGGTGCTGTTATGAAAGGTTTTTTGTGGGAAGCGGAAAGTAGTGTCAGAGAAGTGAAAGAAAAGGAGTAATGATATATGGCAATGTTTAAAGTAGCGGCACATACCGGTGCCGATAACCAGGGCTGGATCGGGTATAATGAAGAAACGAAGGAAATAACGGTCTGTCTTCAAGATGAGGTTTTAAAAAATAAGGCTTATGAATATTTATCTACGCCGAAAGTGCTGAAACGCTTCACCGGGCTTACAGAATTTGAAGAAGTGTCGGGAATGCCGAATGATAGTTTAGATATGTTCAAACTTGCATTGGGTAAAATTTGGGAGGCGACAACCGTATATATTGACTGGAGTCGTCCGGTTGAGTAGGACTTATACACAGGTTATGCACATTGTTAAACATTTATGTGCATAACTTTTTTTATGCCTAAAAATAAGCTGTTTTTGGGGCGTATATATTAGTAGCACTTCGAATAAAATGTGGATAAGTCTAAAATGATAAGGATATAAAACAAAAGTATCATTATATAAACGGCATAGATACGCTATTTTATTTCAATCTATCTTATTTAAGATAATGTGTATAAAATTCTTTGAAATGGGGAGGGTTTGGGTGAATGAGTAATGATAACCGAAAGGAAAATCAATCCTTACACTCAAAACCGAGATGAAAACAGGCACGGATTCTTGTATTATCCACAGAAAAGACAGATAGGTCGTACTGTGAACCGAACATGTATTTTATTGACAAGTAAGGATGATTCCTGTATGATTTCAATCAAATAAATAATCATCCAGAGCAGCCGAGGGACTGGCCCGTTGAAGCTGCGGCAACCTTCCGGCAGGAAAGGTGCCAACTCCAGCGTCACTTGCGGGTGACGGCAGATGATATGGCCTGTAATGAATGCGTCATCTGTCAAGATGACGTTTTTTATATGCCGTTGGAAGGAAGGTGTTGAGGCTATGAATGACAGCCGTATTAAGCATAAATCGGTTGCAGTCAAAGATGTGCTGATTTTGGGGTTTGCTTTTTTTGCTACGTATTTTGGAGCGGGGAATCTCATTTTTCCACCACAATTGGGGTTTGTCAGCGGGTCGTCTTACGGGCCGGCATTGGTAGGATTGACGTTGTCGGGAATTTTATTGCCTATTTTTGCCCTTCTTATTATTTCCCGATATGGTGATGTACGCCGTATTACGGAGCGGGTCGGCCCTTATACATATAATATTTTGCTTACCTTATTGATGATTGTTTGTATTTTTGTATCTATTCCCCGGACGTGTGCTACGGCTATTCAGTTAGGAATACAGGGAAACTTTCCTAATGTTCCTTTTATTCCCGGAGTCGTTATTTATTTCTTACTTTCTTATTGGATTACGTCGGATGAAACGAGCGTACTTGATAAGGTAGGCAAATTCTTGACTCCTTTGTTAGCCTTGATTCTGGTGGTTATCGGAGTGTTAGGGGTAGTAAGCCCCATTGGAATTCCCGCAGAACCGACAGTAGCCAACTCCTTTACCAATGCCTTTTTGGGCGGTTATAATACAGGGGATGTCTTGGTCAGTTTTATTATGGCGTCCCTGTTTATACAGTCCGTTGAGAACAAAGGGTATGTTGAAAGTCGGGAACGTAATCGCATGATGTTTTATTGCGGTGCCGTATCGGTTATTTTGTTATTTATTATTTACGGTAGCCTCTTGTTTATGGGGGCTTGTGTAAGTGCCGATGTACCGTCGGATACGGGCCGCGCAGAGCTTTTAGTTCTGGTTATTAAGCGTGTCGGAGGGGTGGTTATGTTACCCATGGGGGTGGCGGTTATCCTTGCGTGCTTAACGACCGCTGTCGGACAGATTGCGGCTGTTGCCGATTTTTTCCATACGGCGTCGAGTAATCGTGTGAGCTATAAGGTCGTTGCCATTATGACCTGTATACTTTCGGCATTGACCGCGCTTCTCGGTGTGGACGGTATTGTCGAATATATCGGTTGGATTTTCGGTGTCAGTTATCCGCCGGTTTTGGCACTTATGGTATTGGGAACGTTCGCCTCTTTTATTTCTCATAATGAAGCTTATAAAGGAGCTATTTATGCTGTTACAGCCTATGCACTTGTAGAAGCGTTACCCGGACTTAGTGGTCTGGAAGCAGCAAAATCCATCGTTTCCGCCATGCCTTTGTCGGCAGTCGGATTTGGTTGGGTTACTCCGTTTGTGGTCGGCCTTGTTGTCGGAAGCGTTGTAGGGCATATGAGAAGACAGAATGTATAAATACATGCATAAAAAAAGAAGGTTTCTCTTATGTAAAGAGAAACCTTCTTTTTAGTTTCTAATTATTCGTTGTAGCCGCGAGGTATTCAGCCGTATCGGACAAGTAATTAACCGCGTACGATTCAATATCACCCTTATCCACATGGGCGGCAAATTGCGGATCAATAGGCAACTTGGCTACGTGAGGAATTTCGTACTTTTTAGCGGCTTCGTCTACATGGCTCTTGCCGAAGATTGAATGTCTCTTATGACAGTCGGGACATTCAAAATAGCTCATGTTTTCTACAATACCGAGTACGGGGACCTTCATGAGATCCGACATGCGCAAAGCTTTTTCGACAATCATGGAAACCAGCTCCTGCGGTGATGTAACAACAATGATTCCGTCGATGGGCAAGGATTGGAAGACTGTTAAGGGTACATCACCGGTTCCGGGAGGCATGTCGACAAACATGTAATCAATATCTCCCCACAAGACATCCGTCCAAAACTGTTTAACCGCTCCACCGATAACGGGGCCTCGCCAAACAACCGGATCGGCAGCATTATCGAGAAGTACATTCATGGACATAACCTTAATACCCGTTGAAGTTGTTACAGGAATAATGCCGCTTTCATCTCCTGAAGCACGTTCATTCAAACCGAAGGCCTGGGGGATAGAAGGGCCTGTAATATCAGCATCAAGAATCGCAGTTTTATACCCGTGTTTTTGCATTTGCACGGCTAAGAGAGAGGTTACTAAAGATTTGCCTACACCACCCTTGCCGCTGACAACAGCGATGACGTGTTTTACGTGCGTTCCTTCGTGCGGTTCTGCCAAAAGGCTTTGAGGAGCCTTCCGATCGGAACAGTTGCTGGCACAGCCGGAGCAACTGCTTTTTGTACAATTTTCGCTCATTTATATCAATCTCCTTTAGGTATATTACGGGAACTTTGCAGCCTTAGCGGCTACGTATTGCTAAGGGGGGAAATAATAGTATCCCTCTTATGAGCAGCCCTTATTCATTGAAGGATAACTTATGCAAACTTTCGACGGACAGATGTATAAAACCCGTGTTGTAGTCTTGTACCATACGGCATGGCTCATTCTTCTTGTGTCGAGATGGGGTAACATTCGTGAGAGAAGCGTCATGATAACCATGCGGTCGGGATATAAAAGCTATCCTATCGTTCTCATTATAGGAAGGCGAATGACATATGTCAATTATTCGGTATTTTCGTATAAACTGTTTTTAAGAACGATTTTTCGTCATCATAATATGGAGGACTTCCTTGTCGGCAACTTGCATACCCTTAGTCGCGAAAGCCCCTATATTTCGTATTGATTCGTCGGCGGCGTTGCTGACAAGTCCTTCGGCTCCACCGACACGAATTCCTTTACGAGCCAGAAAAACGGCTCTATAGGCAGCGTCGACAGCCGTGGCGATTTTCAAGGAGCAGCCGTCTCCGGCACCGTCACAAACCATACCGATGTGTTCACCGGTCATATTGGAGATGACGGCTTCCAGCATTTCGTATGAACCGTCGAAGAGAAGGGTCATACCGGCTGCAGATCCCATGGCAGCCGTTGCTGTTGCACAAAGACCGGAAAGTTTAGGGTAAAAAGCGTGAATATAAATCGCCGTAATATGTGAGAGTGCTAAGGCACGTATGTGGTCTTCACGGGATGACTTGAGATAGCGAGCTGTCACATTAACCGGGACGGTTGCTGTAATGCCCTGGTCGCCAGAGCCGGCATTCGTCATTGCCGGAAACGGAGCTCCACCCATACGGGCATCGGAAGCAGCTGTAGTTTCCATAATCAGGCGATCGTGGAAGTTTTCGGGTATCATTCCGTTTTGCAAATCATCAAGCATGGATTTGCCCAGAGAGAGACCGTAATGATGGCGTAGGCCTTCAGCTGACAAAGCATCATTAATGCGACCGGCTTCGGCCATGAACTCAATATCGGCTAAGGGAACGGTTTTTGCGAATTCATATAAAAGTTTTAGATTTAGTGTTTCCATAAAAGGCAGATCGGGGTTGGTAGGAGATGCCGATTCGTCATCTTTATGGAAAATAACCTTTTCATCCGTTTCAATGCGGACAATGTTTGTATGTCGCCCTTGGATAATGACGCGAACCCAGTGTGCATCCGCGGTAAGACAGACTTCGACATAAAGCGGCAGACCGGTGTCGGCAACTTGGACAGAAACTATTTTTTGGGCAATTAATTCCTTTGCCTTTTCCACATCGGCGTCCGTCAGCTTACGAAGAACATCCAGACCACCCTCGGGATCGCCGCCCGTAACGCCTACAGCTACGGCAATATCCATGCCGGGAAGTCCCGTGCCGGGCACCTTGACGGCCATGCCGTTTTTCATGAGATTGGGTGATACGAAAGCGGCTATTTCGGTCGGTTCCGACTCTAAGTATTTGCGAGCCGTAGCCGCAGCATAGGCTAAAGCAATGGGTTCGGTACAGCCTGTGGCATAGACGACCTCTTTTTTCAAAACTTCAATGATACGTACGTATAAAGTGTTTTCAGACATAGGTAAGTCCCCTTTTTTCGAATAGTTACCAGACAGCTACGTCCCCATCCGTGCGAGGATCCGTAGCACCGGCAAGTATGCCGTCTTTGTTTCGCCAAATAATCTGTCCTCGGCCGAATACGGCTATATCAGAATTTACAGTAACGCAATGCCCCTTTTCTCGTAAGGCGGCAACGAGGCGGGGATCAAAGTCGGGTTCAACTTCTATGTTCTTGTCGCCCGTCCATTGCCAACGAGGTTTGTTCAAAGCCGATTGCGGATCCAGGTGCTCGTCTACTGTATCGATAACTAACTGCAGTTGTCCTTGCGGTTGCATGAAGGCACCCATGATGCCGAAGGGACCGATAGGTATACCGTCTTTACTTAAGAATGAAGGAATAATTGTATGGTATGATTTTTTACGCGGTCCTACGGCATTGGGGGAAGTCGGGTCGGCACTGAAATTTCGTCCTCGGTTGTTAAGAGCGATGCCCGTTCCGGGAATGACAATGCCCGAACCGAAGCCGTCATAATTACTTTGGATGAGGGATACGGAGTTTCCGTCCTTATCGGCCGTGCAGGCATATACCGTACCGCCATCGCTTACGTCGGCGCAGTCCGGCAAGTGAGCTGTAGCGGAAATGCGGCGTTGTCGATTCAGCCTGCTTTCTTCAGAGAGAAAGTCGTCTGTTGATATTTTCATGTAGGTCGGATCGGCAATAGTTTTCTTACCGTCCGTTAGAGATGCTTTTAAAGCCTCTATTTGCATATGCAGTTTTTCAACAGGGTCGGCAGTAGGCGGCGTAAGATTATTTAATATATCCAGTGCGGCACTTACAACAATACCTTGACCGTTAGGCGGCAATTCCCAAATGTCGTAATCTTTATATGCCATTTTTACGGGTTTTGTCCAGGCAGGCTTATAAGCACTTAAATCTTCGAGACGAATCAGTCCGCCTGTCATACGAGAGTATTCGTCTATTATGCGACTCAGCTGCCCCGTGTAAAGAGATGAACATGCCGTTTCGGCCAAGTTTCGTAAGGTTTTTCCGTGGTCGGGAAGCGTTAAGACGCAGCCTTCTTCGGTGGGCCCGTCAGAGAAGAACGTATTGAAGAGACCGGAAAATTCAGGCCGGTTCTTGTAGGGAGCATACTTTTTGTACTCGCTTTGTAAGAGTCGGGCTAAAACCGGCATGACGGCAAAGCCATTCTCCGCATAATCCACAGCCGGTTCGAAGAGACTTTCAAAAGGCAACTTGCCGAAACTACTGTGCAATTCATACCAAGCAGCCGGGGCACCGGGAATCATAACCGGAAGCCATCCGTAGGAGGGGAGACGGTTTGGTATATTCGGATCGGATTGTGTCAGTTTTGCAGGGGAAAACCCGCTGCCGTTTAACCCGTATAGATGTCCGTCCATATGAATAATGGCGAACAAGTCGCTACCGATACCGTTGCTTACGGGCTCTAAAACGGTAAGCGCAATGGCAACGGCTACTGCAGCGTCGACAGCATTTCCGCCTTTTTTTAACATATCCAGACCGATATGTGCCGCCAGCGTTTGAGAGGTGCAAACCATGCCCTTGCGACCGTATACGGTGCGGCGAGGTCGGTTATATAAAGGTGATATAGTATTAAAACCCCATGACATAGATGTAAGGCCTCCTCGTTATGTATTCGTTTCTACTATAGCACAGGAATGTTTTATCTTCACTAAACAATTTATTATAGTTATAATAAGGACAGATGAAATGATAGGAGGGCATACCAGTGAGCCGGTGTATGATGATTGTAAACCCTACGTCCGGGCGGGAAAAGGCAAAGTATTATAAGGACGACTTGTACGCTCAACTGCAAACTATGTTCGATGAAGTGGAACTGCGTGAGACGCGGTGTAGCGGGGATGCCGTCAACTGGGCGAAAGAAGCCTCTAACAATAATTATGATGCCGTTTTTTCCATGGGTGGAGACGGGACTTTAAATGAAACCGTAAACGGCTTGGCTCAGGCCGGAAAAGAAATCAAGTTCGGCTTTGTACCCTTGGGGACAGTGAATGATTTGGCACGGGCTTTAAATATTCCCTTGCAGCCGGAAGATGCTATCGACATGTTACAGGATTGTAAGTTGGTAAAAGTGGATATAGGCCGTGTCAATGATTGTTATTTTGTCAATACCGTTGCGGCAGGTGTAATGCCGGAAGCGGTGGGAAGCGTATCTATTGAACAAAAGACGCGTCTCGGCCCGATGGCGTACTTCCTTACGGGTCTTAAGGCCTTGCAATCACGCAGGACATCACTTTTTAAGATTGAGTCGGACGAGGGAACGGAAGTCCGCAGATCGCCGCTTATCGTGGCAATGCTCACCAGTTCTGTCGGCAGTTTTAACAACATAGCGCCCAAGGCCAAGGTCGATGACGGTACGATTTGGTTGGCTGTGTTTAAGGAGTTTAATTACCTGGATGTATTAAAGGTTATCCCGGAAGTGCTGGCGGGGTTGCCCATAAACTCGGAATATATGACGCTGACACAGATAAAAAAAGCACGTATTTCCATTGTAGACGATGAGAAACTATCGACTAATATGGACGGGGATAAGGGACCCGACTTTCCACTTGAACTGGAAGTCTGCCCTTCGTTTCTAAGGGTTTATGTGCCTAGAAAGGCTATCCAGACAGGGTTTAATCCTATTGTCGTTCCCAAAGAATTATTCCACGGATAACGTATTTGACCGCTCCTGTAAAGGGGCGGTTTTATTATTCACCGGAAGCAACTTGAAGGCGGGTGTATCGTTCAGACAGACAATAAGTTTTGAAAAATGAAAAGGCTGAAACTGCATGCAGTCTCAGCCTTTTGTTCGTTATTATTCAGCTGTGTACGGCAACAATGCAATCGCACGTGCACGTTTAATTGCTACTGTGAGTTTACGCTGATGTTTAGCGCAAACACCGGATACACGGCGAGGAAGAATTTTTCCTCGTTCCGTCGTGAAACGACGGAGTTTAGCCGTATCTTTGTAATCGATTTCTTCGATATGATCTACGCAGAAGTTACAAACTTTTCTTCTAGGTCTTCTCGAGCGATCTCTTCTCATTGTATAATTCCTCCCTCTATTGGATTTGAAGGGATGTATTTGACTTTAGAACGGGATTTCTTCGTCCGACTCGCTGCCTAAACCGTCAAAACCGGTATCGGATGATGCGGGTTTACTTACAGGAGCGCCCATGCTCTGGGACGAATCGGAACCCATCGGCTGTGCTACAAAATCGGCGACGACTTCCGTGCGATAGCGTTTCTGGCCGTCTGCTCCTTCGTACGAGCGAACGGAGATACGACCTTCTACGAATACACGCTTGCCTTTGGCCAAATTGTTACCACAACTTTCTGCCAAATTACCCCATGCGACACAAGGAATAAAATCAGTTAATTCGCGTTGTTCCGTGCTTCCTGCAGGAATGTACGTACGTGTGCAGGCTACGGTAAACATTGCGACTGCCTTACCTGTTTTGGTAAAACGGATTTCCGGGTCACGAGCTAAGTTTCCCAATAATTGTACTGAATTCATATCCTTTGCGCCTCCGGTTATTCGCCGATCTTAACGA